>ERZ773246.37-NODE-37-length-74966-cov-13.6979_pt1 | contig 74966 bp, 62 predicted proteins | sample MGYA00580519_ERZ773246 | MGnify/ENA primary metagenome ERZ773246 (study PRJEB29015, sample SAMEA2738153) | human oral metagenome | biome: human oral; feature: human-associated habitat; material: saliva | place: China | collected 2246 ...
CAAGTAAGAGCAAGGCCACGAAGGGCCCCAGGCGCGCTAGCCAGAGTCCTACGCCGGCCACGCCCGCCTCAAGTAGCGCCTCCACGGCTCGCCCTGATAAGGCCACGTCCAGTCCGCGTTAAAGCCGACGGCGCCGGGCTGCGTGCGCCCTGCGCGTGTCTTTGCCACGTCCCGCGCGTGCCCCGCACAGCGGCGCCTATGGGCGCTCGTCCCGCGCGCGCTGGCGCCGGGCTGCTGTGGCGGGGTTGGCAGTCGGATGGCCGCCTCAGGGCAGTTATCGCGCCCACCCATGGGCCGGTTTTAGCGTGAACGCTTATAAATTTGGCTATAACCCCAGGTCAACAGCTAGCGCTATGAATACCCCTAAAAAATTAATGTCCATATTGTAGACATCACAAAGGTAAAGCTTGCCAAGGGACCTTATACCCGCTTAGCCTGAATTTAGATAGACCATCAAGAGCAGCCGAGAGACCTGGATCGTTGAAGCTGCAGCAACCCCCCATTTTGGGTGCGGGTGCTACTGCCAGGAACGATGGAGGTGAACATGAGTCAACCAGAAGTAGATCAGCAGCAATCTATGTTGTCGCTGCGTGATGTCCACAAGGTATACAAAATCAAGCCCAAGGGTATTGCTTCAATGCGTACTCCTGCACGTGAAGTGCGTGCATTAAACGGCTTAAATCTTGAGGTTGCAGCGGGCACAATCCACGGCATTGTAGGTACCTCCGGGGCCGGTAAATCCACCCTAGTGCGTTGCCTAACCGCACTAGAAACCCCTACCAGCGGCGTCATTACCGTAGACGGCCAGAACCTGTCTGACCTAAATCAACGTGACCTGCGTGAAGCCCGCCGCAAGATCGGCATGGTGTTCCAGCACGCCAACCTGATGGACGCGCTAACCACCGTACAGAACGTGGCTTACCCCCTAGCTTTGGCGCGTGCCCCCCACGGTTACCGCCGTGAGCGTGTAAGCAAAATGCTGGACCTGGTGGGTCTAACCGACCGTGCCGACTCCTACCCTTCACAGCTATCGGGTGGTCAAAAGCAGCGTGTGGGTATTGCCCGCGCCCTGGCCGATGAACCCAGTGTGCTGCTGTGCGACGAGCCCACCAGTGCCCTAGATCCCGAAACTACCCGATCTATCTTGGATCTGATCCGCTCCGCCCGCGACACCCTGGGCGTGACCGTAGTGATCATTACCCACGAAATGAGCGTAGTGCGCTCCATCTGCGACTCGGTCAGCCTGCTTGAAGCCGGCCAGATCGTCGAAGGCGGCCCCATTGACGAGGTAGTTTCCCAGGTAGATTCGCGACTTTCGCGTGAACTGGTACCGCTACCGGAAGTTAGCGAGGAAGTGCTCGGGCGCGGCGACGTCGTCGTCGACCTGGCTATTACCGCCAAGAAGGGCCAACCCGCAGCCGCCAAGCTCCTGACCATTGCCGCTGACCGTGGCGGTGACGTGGCCGGGGGCGTATTCCAGACCATTGCGGGGGCCCAGATCGGCCGCCTGGCAATTACCGTTGAACCCAGCCGCGCCCAGGGCCTAATCGACGCCTTGGCTGACGCTGGGGCTAAGCCAAGTTTGCGCGACACTAGCAAGGAGGTGGCAGCATGATGGGAATCGGTGAATGGCTATGGGATCGTTTCCTGGACATCTCCGACGCCACCGGGCTTACGGGTGCTTTTGGTGAAGGCACCTGGTTCGATAACCGAGCCGTGCGTTTGAAGATGGGTCCGGCAATTGACGAGACCCTGTACATGACTTTCGTTTCTGGCGCTATCACCGTGGTGCTGGGTTTAGCGCTGGGCATTGCCCTAGTGTCTACCGGTCACCGTGGCCTGACCCGCAACCAGGCGGTTTACCAGGTCCTTAGCGCCATTGTTAACGTGGGGCGCTCCATGCCCTTCTTGATCTTAATGATCGCTATCATCCCGCTTACCCGCCTGCTGGTCAGCGACACCACCAGTTGGCAGGCGGCAGCAGTCCCGCTAACCATTGGGGCTATCCCCTTCTACGCGCGTTTGGCGGAAACTGCGCTCGACGGCGTCGAGCAAGGAAAAATCGAAGCGGCCCTGATGCTGGGGGCCTCCCGCATCCAAATCACCTTCGGTGTACTGGTGCGTGAAGCCCTGCCCAGCCTGATCCAGGCGGCCACAGTCACCCTGGTGACCCTGCTGGGTTACTCGGCGATGGCGGCCTCCATTGGCGCCGGTGGCCTGGGTGCCCTGGCCTTGCAATACGGCTACCAGCGCTACCAAAACGACGTAATGATCCTGACGGTAATCGTCATCGTGCTCATTGTGGGCGTCATCCAGGTGGTTGGCGACATGCTCAGCCGCTTGGCTGACCACCGCTGATCCAATACAGCTTGGCGCCCCCAGTGCCAACCAAACTGTGGCGCGCAACAGCCAAGCGGCACCACCCAAGGCGCCTTGCGGCGTCGTCCCTAAACCGGCGCTAAGCGCGACCCAGCCTTAAAACGACTGGTATGCGGCGCCACTAGAACTACTTTCCCGCCTAAATTCACAAGGAACAAAATCATGGCAACTGCACTAATTTCTCGTCGTAGCTTCACCGTTGGCTCGCTAGTGGCCGCCAGCGCCGCCGTACTAGCCGCCTGTGGCTCCTCCAAGAAGAAGGGCGGTGACTCCCTCCCTAAGGGCATCACCGAGAAGGACGGCACCTACACCATCAAGATCGGCTGCTCCCCGGTACCGCACGGCGACATCCTAGAGTTCGTCCAGTCCAACCTGGCCAAGAAGGAAAACCTGAACCTAGAGATCAAGCAGATCGACGACTACCAGACCCCCAACTCCTCTCTGGCTGACGGCTCCCTAGCCGCCAACTTCTACCAGACCCCCAACTTCCTGGAGCTGCAGGAAAAGGAGAAGGGCTACAAGTTCGAGTCCCTGGCCAAGGTACACGTTGAGCCCATGGGCCTGTACTCCAACAAGTACAAGAAGCTGGCTGACCTGCCCAGCGGCGCCAAGGTAGTACTCAACTCTGACCCGGCTAACACTGCCCGTGGTCTGAAGCTACTGGAAACCGCCAAGCTGATCACCCTGGACCCCAAGGTTGACCTGCCCACCGACACCGACGTCACCTCCAACCCCAAGAACCTGAAGTTCACCCTGGTGGAGGGCGCTCAGACCGCTCGTAACCTCGACGACGCCGACCTGGTGGTGCTAAACGGTAACTACGCCCTGGCTGCTAAGAAGAACCCGGCCAAGGACGCCCTGCTGCTGGAGAGCGGCACCAACTCCCCCTACGCCAACCTGTTGGTGGTGCGTGAGGAGGACAAGGACAATGAGCAGCTCAAGAAGCTGGCCAAGCTACTGAACAGCGCTGAGGTCAAGAAGTTCATCCAGGAAAAGTGGACTGACTCCTCGGTTATCCCCGCATTCTGATGCGCCGGTGCCTAATGGGTGGGCTGCAAGTACTGGCAACTGGCCGGCACATGAGCTGGCAAGTGGGCTGGAAATGGTGCAAGTAGCGCCGGGCTGTTAAGCGTCCACCATTAGACATAGCGTTAGATAATAAAAAGGTGTGGCCCCTAGGGGCCACACCTTTTGTATTTGTGCCGTTGGTGGCGCCGGCTGGCAATCAGTCGGCCGGCAACCGGGCGCCTGCTAACAATCAGCCGGCTGGCAACCGGGGCGGGCGCCGCGCCACCGCAGTTGCAGGCCGCTAGCTGCCGGCGCCGGTTAGCGGGTCAGTCAACTACGCCGTAGAGGCGGTCGCCGGCGTCGCCCAGGCCGGGGACGATGTAAGCGTTTTCGTTGAGGTGGTCATCCACGGCGGCAACCACGATGGTGACGTTGGCGCGGTCGCCCACGGCTTCCTCAACGGCCTTGAGACCCTCGGGGGCGGCCAGCAGGAACAGCGCGGTTACGTCCTTGGCGCCACGCTCAAGCAGGTATTCAATGGCGGCGATTAGGGTGTGACCGGTGGCTAGCATCGGATCTACAACGAACACCTGGCGGCCAGATAGATCCTGGGGTAGGCGGTTGGCGTAGGTTTCGATCTCTAGGGTCTTCTCATTGCGGCTCATGCCCAGGAAGCCAACCTCAGCGGTGGGCAGTAGGCGAGTCATGCCTTCAAGCATGCCTAGGCCGGCGCGCAGGATCGGTACCACCATGGGGCGCGGGTCGGCAATGCGGCGGCAGTGGGCGGTGGCCACAGGGGTGACTACATCGATTTCTTCGGTGAGCACCTCGCGGGTGGCCTCATAGGCCAACAGGGTAACTAGCTCGTCTGCGAGCTGGCGGAATACGGGAGAAGGGGTCTCCTTATTACGTAGAACAGAAAGCTTGTGGTCAATTAGGGGATGGTCTGCAACATGAACACGCATAGTGCAAGTTTACGGTTAGGGTGCGCCTTGAGCTAGCGGGTAGGCTGACCTTAGCCCGTAATTGCAGGGAGGTGGCTGATGCATAACTATGAAAATGGGGCCGGCGGGCAGCTGCGCGGGGCGGCTTTGACCGGTTCTATTCAGGCGGAAAAATACGGCCCGGCCATGGATTTGGCACTGCATCAGGCGGCTTTATCTGCGCAATTGGGGGAGGTGCCGGTAGGTGCCGTGGTAATTAACGACGACGGCGAAGTGATTTCCCAGGGCCGCAACCGCCGTGAGGAACTCAATGACCCCACCGCTCACGCCGAAATTTTGGCGCTGCGTAGCGCCGGAGCCAATTTGGGTACGAGTCATTTGGAGGGCTGTACCCTGGTGGTGACTTTGGAGCCGTGTGCGATGTGTGCGGGGGCTATGCTTTTGGCGCGTCTGGAGCGGGTAGTGTTTGCCGCCTGGGAGGCAAAAACCGGAGCTTGCGGCTCACAGCGTGACTTGGTGCGAGATGTGCGCGCCACGCACCGCCTGGAGGTACTGACGGGGTTGCGTCAGCGCCAGGCACAGGCGCTGCTAGAGGATTTTTTCGCCCAGCGCCGCTAGCGGGTGTGGTTGGCTTCTGGGTCCGACGTCGCCCGCGCCTCTGTCACTGCCTGCCTAGTTTGGGGAGTGTAGTTTCTGTGTGACTGTGGCCGGGTAAGTAAGGTTTGCGTATCGGCTGCAATCTCCGGTAGATTGAGCAGCCGAGGTAGCGTGTCCGAGCGGCCGAAGGTGCAGCACTCGAAATGCTGTGTGGTGCAAGCCACCCCGGGTTCGAATCCCGGCGCTACCGCCATCAATTCCCGTCATGCAATGCGTGGCGGGATTTTTTGTTTCCGACGGCGGCGGGCGGCGTCGTCGAGAAAAAGCAGGGCCGGGAGTGAATGGGGTGGCACTAAGCAGGGCCGGGGGAGTGGAAGTAAATAAGGCATAAAAAATCCGGAACCTGACGGTCCCGGATTGGTGGCGGAGGATGGGGGATTCGAACCCCCGAGGGCTTGCACCCAACACGCTTTCCAAGCGTGCGCCATAGGCCACTAGGCGAATCCTCCTAGTAAACCGCAAAGCGGCTACGGTCGAAAATCATAACCGATTAATCGCGTCGGGCGCTACTTGCGGATAGACATAAAACGTATGCGGTAGATCACGTGCAGGCTAGAAAATATATTTAATGTGGCTTGCGTTACGTTTCATGGTGTTGTAGGGGCTTTGGGGGCTGCGCAGTAGCTAAATTGTCGCCCTCTAGGCTGGTTTACGTATGGAAATTGCTAGTGCGGCTTGCTGGTAGCGTTGCTGGGTTGGCCCGAAACAGGTGTACGCTAACAGGCTTGCTAACATGCAAATAAATTCTTAACGCGCGTCTAAAACTTGGTATGAAGTGCGAGAATATTTCACAGCAAATCCATAGACGGTCAGCTTGGCTTAGATTTTTCCTAGACGTCATGCGAGCTTTGTGCACACTCTTTCAAAGTAATGGCTCCGATGAGATGCATCGTAGTTAGCCTCCGAGTGAGAACTTGGAAGCTATATGTCGATCCGCATTCTTCTGTCTCATATATCAGGATCAAAATGGTGGATAGTAGCGATTTTAGGTGCTCGCCGGTGGATAAAAGCCTCTGAGTCCACTTTGTCGTGCAAGCAAACTGAAACCTTGCTGCAAGTTAGCTGACGCTGGCTGTGTTCAAAAATATAGATCACTTGATAGTGGTAGCTTGCAAAGTGAGAGCAATCAAGGTTAAATAACTTCCGTAACAATTTAATAAATCACGGACACAAGTCCGCAACCATAAATACTCGGAAGGAAAATCCATGGCACAGCGTGTGGAGACCATTCTCATCGACGACATTGACGGCTCTAGTGCTGCAGAGACCGTTAACTTCGCTCTAGACGGCGTTAACTACGTCATCGACCTAAACTCCGAAAACGCTAGCCGTCTACGCGCTGACCTACAGGAGTGGATTAACTATGCGCGCCGTGCCCGCAACGGCCGTCGTCGCACCACCACCCCGGCTGTTTCTAACAGCGAGTCCCGCCGTATGCGCGAATGGGCCAAGGAGCACGGCTTCCAGGTTTCTGACCGTGGTCGCGTCTCCGCTGAGATCCGCCAGGCTTACCTAGCTGAGCAGGGTCGCTGATTAATTTAGTGTCAGCTCAACTACGCTTAACTGAATAATTAAATTCAAGCAGGTGTTTTATAGGCACCTGTCAGGTAAGTGCCAATAAAACGGCGGTAAATAAACTGCTGCGATATTGGTTGCGCTGACGTCTAGGTTTTATAGCTCGAAGTGCTCGTGCAGTTTTTACTGTGCGGGCACTTTTATTTGCGTCTTATTGCTGTGGTGCCTGCGGGGGCCTGTAGTGGCAGGGAGGGATTGATGCGGGTGGCGCTCTAGGGCTTTAGTTACTGACGACGACGACGCCGGGTCTGCATTGACGCTGCGGGTCTGTATTGACGCCGTGGGCTAGCGTTGGCGCCGCCGGTCAGCGCCGCCGGTCAGCGACGACGGCGTATAGGGGCGCTAGCCGGTGTTTGCGGCCTATCGGGCTGTGACTAAGGTCTTGTTTAGGTGCTTTAGCTCTCGCAAAAGCGTGCAAGTGCTGGCAAAATAGCTTTCATGGCTTACACCCTCGTACTGCTCCGCCACGGCGAGAGCGAATGGAATGCAAAGAACCTATTCACCGGTTGGGTTGACGTGGCCCTCTCGGACAAAGGCAAGGCCGAGGCCGTGCATGGTGGCGAGCTGCTAAAGGAGGCCGGTGTTCTACCGGACAAGCTATTTACCTCCATGCTGCGCCGCGCCATCATGACCGCGAACCTAGCTCTAGACTCCGCTGACCGCCACTGGATCCCGGTTGAGCGCAACTGGCGTCTAAACGAGCGTCACTACGGCGCTCTGCAGGGCAAGAACAAGAAGGAAATTCGCGACGAGTACGGCGACGAGCAGTTCATGCTCTGGCGTCGTTCCTACGATGTGCCGCCGCCGGCCATCGAGGCTGGTAGCGAGTTCAGCCAAGACACTGACCCGCGTTATGCCGGCGAGCCGGTACCCGCCACCGAGTGCCTCAAGGACGTCATCGCCCGTCTGCTGCCTTACTGGGAATCCACCATCGTTCCCGAAATCAAGACCGGCAAGACCGTAATGATCGCCGCCCACGGTAACTCCCTGCGCGCCATCGTCAAGCACCTGGACGAGATCTCTGACGAGGACATCGCCGGCGTCAACATCCCCACCGGTATTCCGCTGGTTTATGAGCTCGACGAAGAGACCCTCAAGCCCATCAAGAAGGGTGGTCGCTACCTAGACCCCGAGGCTGAGGCTAAGATCGCTGCTGTTGCTAACCAGGGCAAGTGAGCTAGTTTTATAACTAGTTAACTTTCGGCTGTTAATAGCTAGTAATAGCTGCAGATAGCTACATATCTGTGGGGCGAGTGCGAAAAGCGCTCGCCCCACAGTCGTCTTATTTTGGTTTTGGTAACCAGCGCCAGTTTCGGTTTTGGTAACCAGCGCCAGCTGATGCGTTAGCAACTAGACACACTGCCCTATGGCGATTGGTTATGTTATGCATATAAGTTTAGGCGTGGAGTGGACTACATGTTGCACGGGCGAGCGTAAAATTAATGTGCCGGCTGGTAGAATATAAACCAGTTGTATTAGCCCGGAGTGTGTTTATGACCTTTAAAGTTGGCGAGACAGTGGTCTACCCCCACCATGGTGCGGCCCGAATTATTAAAATTCAGGACCGCAAGGTTCGTGGGGAAACGCGGGTGTACCTCACGCTTGAGGTGGCGCAGGGAGATCTAACCATTATGGTCCCTGCTGAAAACGTTGAAGAAATTGGTGTTAGGGACGTAGTAGACCAGGCCGGTCTAGAAAACGTTTTTGAAGTGCTACGCACTGAGCAGGTAGAAGAGCCAACCAACTGGTCACGTCGCTATAAGGCAAATCAGGAAAAGATTGCTTCCGGGGACGTACTTAAGGTTGCTGAGGTAGTGCGTGACCTATCGCGTCGCGACACTGATCGCGGCCTAAGCGCCGGCGAAAAGCGCATGCTCGCTAAGGCGCGTCAGATTTTGGTTTCAGAATTGGCATTGGCACAGAAGGTTGAAGAAGCCTCCGCCGAGCAGATTCTGGATGAAGTTCTAGCTGGCTGATAAGCGCGTCTATATCCAAATGAGTGCTTGCGTTGCGGTTTTAACTGCGGCTGGCTCGGGCACCCGCCTGGGTTGCCAGGGTCCCAAGGCTTTGGTGGAGCTAGCTGGCCAGAGCTTGGTGCGTCGCGCAGCAGCCGGATTATTCGCCTGTATGCAGGTTGATGCGGTGGTGGTTACCGCCCCGGCTGATTATTTAGAGGTTTTTAAAGCTGAGCTGGCTGATTTTGACAATTTAGTGGTTGTGGCCGGCTCGGATGTTTCGCGCCAGGCCAGCGTGGCTAACGGTTTGGCTGCTGCGGTTGAGCTAGCGCCGCAGGCAGATGTGGTTTTAATTCACGACGCCGCCCGTTGCTTAACCCCGCCCGCCGCTATTGCCCGCGTGATCGACGCCGTACGTGCAGGTAACCCGGCAGTGATTCCAGCCCTGTCGGTCACTGACACGATCAAAGCGGTAGGCCCCGCCCGCCCGCAATCTGAGATCGCGGCTGCGCCAGCCGCAGGCGCCACGGCAGCACCCGCAAATGCGCCGCTCTGTGCCCCCACCCAAGTTGAGCCGGTACGCGAAACCGTAGACCGCCGTCGGCTGCGGGCTGTGCAAACCCCACAAGGCTTTGAACGCGAAACCATTTTGCGCTCCCACCAGCTCGGAGCCCAGGCGGCAGCCAGTGAATCCAGTGCCGCCTCAGATGACGCAGGCCTAGCTGAACAGGCCGGCTACCCGGTGGTGGTTGTGCCCGGAGATACCCTCAGCTTTAAAATCACCACCCCCATTGATCTGGCCCTAGCGCAAGTGTGCGTAAGCCAAAATCTAGCTGATCTTTAAGGAGCAGCCATGGCGCAATTTTTGCTACCTCGCACCGGTATCGGCATGGATGTGCACGCTTTTGCGCCTGAAGGCTCGGGGGTGCCCATGCACCTGGCCTGCCTGGAATGGCCGGGGGTGACCGGCTTAGCTGGGCATTCTGACGGCGACGTCGTCGCCCACGCCTGTGCTGACGCCCTGTTCGCAGCCGCCGGGCTAGGTGATTTAGGCAGTAATTTCGGAGTGGACCGCCCCGAGTTTAAAGGCGCATCCGGCGCCACCTTACTAGGCGAAGCTGCCCGCCGCGTGCGCGCTGCCGGCTATGAGATCGGTAATGTTAGCGTGCAGCTAATTGGCCAGCGTCCGCGCGTAGCAGGCCGAATTGCCCAGGCCAATGCGGCGCTGAGCCAAGCAGCCGGGGCTGACGTACAAATGAGCGCCACCACCACCGACCACCTAGGTTTCCTAGGGCGCGCTGAGGGCCTAATGGCAATTGCCAGCGCCCTGGTTTACACCAATACGCCCGCCTAAAACTATTACTTTAGGGTTTCGGGTAGCCTTATAGGGTGAGTACCCTCAAGAGTGAACCCTCCCTGAAACTGTATGATTCGGCCAGCCACGCCCTCGTGTCGCTAGCCCCTACGGTTACCCCCGGTAAGGTCACGATCTACCTGTGTGGTGCCACCGTGCAGGGCAGCCCCCATATTGGGCATATGCGCTCAGCCATTGCTTTTGACGTACTAACCCGCTGGCTAGAGTACTGCGGCCAGGAAGTAGTGCTAGTACGCAACGTAACCGACATTGACGACAAAATCCTGGCTAAATCCGCCCAGGCCGGCGCCCCCTGGTGGGCTTGGGCCTACCGCTATGAGCGTGAATTTTCTGCCGCCTACCAGGCCCTAGGGGTTAAAGACCCCACCTACGAACCCCACGCCACCGGACACGTACCGGACATGATCGACCTGGTGCAGCGCCTGATCGACGCCGGTCACGCCTATGTGGGTAGCCCCGGCAACGTCTACTTCTCAGTGCGTTCCCTGCCCGACTACGGCTCGCTAACCAACCAAAGCCTAGACCAGCTGCGTTCAACTGAGGATGAATCCCAAATTGACGACGCCGTCGAGGCTGACAAGCGCGACCCACGCGACTTTGCCCTGTGGAAAGCCGCTAAACCAAGCGAACCTGCCGACGCCTCCTGGGACATCCCCTGGGGACGCGGCCGCCCCGGCTGGCACCTAGAATGCTCAGCCATGAGCCGACGCTACCTGGGCGACACTTTCGACATCCACGGCGGCGGCATTGACCTGCGCTTCCCCCACCATGAGAATGAGCAGGCCCAATCCCACGGCGCCGGCTGGCCTTTTGTGCGCATCTGGGTACACAACGCCTGGGTGACCATTAAAGGCGAAAAAATGAGTAAGTCCCTGGGTAACTCCCTGGTTGTCTCCGAGCTACTCAAACAGTACTCAGCTCCAGCTTTACGACTGGTTATCGGCACCACTCACCACCGTTCCACGGTGGAATTCAGCCCCGACACCCTAGAAGATGCCCAAGCCCTGTGGGATCGCTTTAGCGGGGCCCTAGAGCGCGCCGTGAAACTAGCTCCTGAGCTAGCTGAAGTTGATTTAGCGCAGGTAGCGGTCACCAGCGAGTTCCGCGCCGCCATGGATGATGACCTCAACCTAGCTGGGGCCATGACCCAAATCCACGCCGCCCTCAAGCGCCTAAATGTGGCCCTAACTGAAGCCGAAGCCGGTAAGGGTGAAGCTACGCAGGTAGCTGAAGCCGCCAACCAGCTACGGGTAATGCTTGATATTTTGGGGCTAGATCCACTTTCACCGGTTTGGGCCCGCGCTGGCGCCAGCGAGGAAAACGCAGACAATGCGGCCCTAGCTGCCCTGGGTAACCTGGTGGAAAACCTACTAGAGCAACGCGCTAGTGCTCGCAAAGAAAAAGACTGGGCCCGCGCTGACGCTATCCGTGACGCCTTGGCTAGTGCCGGGGTCGTGGTTGAAGACTCACCTACCGGTGCCCGCTGGCACCTGGGCTGATAGATAAGGAATCCCATGCCTGGAAATGACCGTCCCCACGGCGCTCGCCGTCGTCCTGGTAGTAAAAAAGGCCCCCAGGTTGGCACTGGTGGGCACCGCCGCAAGGCCCTAGAAGGGCGCGGCCCCACCCCCAAGGCAGAAGATCGCCCCTACCACCCTAAACACAAGGCCAAGCTGCGCGCTGAGGCCAAGGCTGCTTCCGCCCAACCCACCCGTGAACGTCAGCTAGAAAAGATCCGCAACCGCTTTGACGTGCCCGCAGACCACGAAATTATCTGTGGTCGCAACGCCTGCGCCGAAGCGGCCCGCGCCCGCGTGCCCGTCACGCGCGTATTCATGGCGGTTTCAGCTGAAAACGATGACCGCCTAGGGGCTGTGGTACGCCGCGCCACCCTAGAGGGCGCGCCCGTATTTGAGGTCACTAAGCTGGAGCTAGAAGCCCTCACCCAGGGCGCCGTGCACCAGGGTGTGGCCATGGAAATCGCCGCCTATGACTACGCTGACGCCCTAGAGCTACTAGACCGCGTCAGCGCCACCGGCCGCAAGCCCCTATTTGTGGCCCTAGACCAGGTCACCGACCCCCACAACCTGGGTGCGGTGCTGCGTAGCGCGGGTGCTTTTGGGGCCGACGGCGTCATCATCCCGCAGCGTCGCAGTGCAGACGTTAACGCCACCGTGTGGAAGGTTAGTGCTGGCGCCGCTGCACGCGTGCCGGTAGCTAAAGAAACCAACCTGGTGCGCACACTGGAAGCCTTCAAGGCACGCGGCTGCTTTGTGGTGGGTCTAGACGGTAACGGCAGCGTTAGCGTCGATAACCTAAACCTGGCTGACCAGCCACTAGTGCTGGTAACTGGGGCTGAAGGCAAGGGCCTATCACGCCTAGTGCGAGAGACCTGCGACGAAATCGCCTCGATTAGCATCCGTGCCGCCGTCGAAAGTCTCAACGCGGCCGTGGCCACCGGTATCGCCCTATATGAGGTAGATCGGGTGCGCCGTACCACTCAGGGCAACTAATCCCTGATAATAGCTATTGGTTAACGCGGGTCGGGCATGGCGCCCGACCTGCCAATTGCTATAAGGAGCTAAGGCAATGGACGCCTCTAAGTTGGTTCTAGGTGGCGCGCTGGCTTACGGCGCGGATTACAACCCAGAGCAGTTCGACGACGCCACCTTTGCGCGTGACCTGGAACTAATGCGCCAAGCCCAGGTGAACTTGGTGAGCCTGGGAATTTTTTCCTGGACGCGACTAGAACCCAGCGAGGGCAACTACCGCCTGGACTGGCTAGAGCAGCTAATCGACCGCCTATGGCAGGCAGGTATTAGCGTGGACCTGGCTACCGCCACCGCCTCCCCGCCGGCCTGGCTGGGGCGCCACTACCCCGATACTTTGCCGGTGCGCGCTGATGGATCCGTCTATTCTTGGGGTTCGCGTCAACAGTATTGCCCCAGCTCATACCGGTTCAGGGTGGCCGCTAATGCGCTCACAGCGCGCCTAGTGGAGCGTTTTGCTGCCCATCCGGCAGTGGTGGCTTGGCATGTTTCAAACGAGTATGGCTGCCATATTCGTGAATGTTTCTGCCAGCGCTGTGCCCAGGCTTGGCGCGACTGGCTTAAAAAGCGTTACTGCTGCTTGGACGCCTTAAACCGGGCTTGGGGCACCAATTTTTGGTCCCAGTTCTATACCGACTGGGAGCAGGTGATCCCTCCACGTATCACCCCCAGTTTCGCTAACCCCAACCAGATGCTTGATTGGCGCCGTTTTAGCAGTGACAACCTAAAATCCGGTTACCTATCTGAAGCCGCACTGATCCGCGCTGGGCTAGCTAAAGCAGGCCGGGCCGTGCCGGTAACTACTAACTTTATGGATGCCTTTGAGGCCCTAGACTACTTTGACTGGGCTAAAGACATTGATTTGGTAACTAACGACTCCTACCCGGACCCGGCTGATCCACGTGCCGCCCACCAGCTGGCTTTCACCGGGGATCTGATGCGTGGCCTGGGTGGCGGGCGCCCCTGGTTGCTTATGGAGCAGGCGCCCGGTGCGGTGCAGTGGCGTGCACGCAACGCGGTAAAAGCCCCGGGGGAGTACTTGCTTTGGTCTTTGGCGCACGTTGCCCATGGGGCCGACGGCGTCATGCAGTTCCAGTGGCGCCAGTCAGTTGCGGGGGCGGAAACTTTCCACGGCGCCATGGTGCCCCACAGCGGCACCGAGTCAATGCAGTGGCGCCAAACTGTGGAACTAGGTCAAGTGCTCAAGCGCCTGGCCCCAGTGGTAGGGCAGCGTAGCCAGGCCCAGGTAGCCATCATGCTGGACTGGCCCTCTATGTGGGCCCAAAATGCTGCCATTGGCCCTGATGATGCCACTCACGGCATCCAAATCTCGCCGTTAAGCGCCCCTGCCGGCAGTGCGCTACGCGCCGCCCAGGCTTGGCACGCCACCTGTTTCGAGGCCGGCTACGCGGTAGACATTGTCCAGGTGGATGCTGAGCTGGATGATTACAGCCTAATCGTGGTTCCAGAAATCTTCATGACCCACCCTCAGCTAGCTCAGAGACTAAACCAAGCCGCCAGTCGCGGCGCCCAGGTAATAATTACCGCCCGCACCGGCGTCGTAGACCAAAATGGACACGGCGTCGTCGGCGGCTATCTAAGCCAGGGCCCCAGCGCAGACTACCCCAGCGTCAACGGCGAGTGCCTAGGCTGCTCTGCCCGGGGAGACCAGGCAGAACCTCCCGCCACCATGAGCCTGGCTGAATTGACAGGCGTGCGGGTACTAGACCAAATCCCGGTGCTAGACGCCCCCATCTCCGCCTGGAACTGGGAAGGTGCCCCCGACGCCTCTCAGCCCCTAGCTCAAGCCGTCGCCAAAGGCCTAAACCGCAACCTGCAATTCACCCTCGACGCCCACGGTCCCCTGGCGCGGCTACTAGCCCGCAGTGAAAACGCCCCGCTGGTGGCTTACGGCTGGAGTGAAAACCTGGCCATCAACGACGACGTCGAAATCCTGGCCTCCTACGCCACCGGCCGCCTAGCTGGGCAAGGCGCCATCACCCGCCGCCCCCAAGGCGCCGGGGCCGCCTGGTACATCAGCTGCGACCTAACCCCCGCAGCGCGCGCACACCTACTCAAACTGGCTGGCGCCTACGCGCGACTACGCCCAGTATTTGCTCACCCACTACCGGCCGGGGTCAGCGCCCACCAGCGTGGCAGCTGCCTGTTCCTGCTTAACTTCGCTGCCACCAGCGCCGAAATAGCCGGCGTGGTGGGCTACGACCTAGTCGGGGCGAACCAGGTGACCGGACATCTAGTGTTGCCCCCACGCAGCGGCGCAGTTATCCAAATGGCCTAAAATCTCTAGCTTTTTAAAGCAAACTTGAGACAATAAGAACCTAAATGTCGACAATCTGGGAGGCATCATGGCTGATAACGCCCCTAACTTCATCCGTCGAAGCGGCTTTATAAGCTCGGTTAAGGCAGACGATCAGACCATCGATAAGGTGCTAGCCAACTTAGGTGTGCTGGCACTACTCGGTGAGCCGGTGCTGCCCCAGCACCGCTCGATCAGCGTACTAGTTAGCGACCAAAACCAGGTGGCTACCGTCAAAAATGGCGAGCTAGCCCCCGGCCTAGACCTATCTGACCTGGTCTACAAGCTAGCTACAGAGCTAGAAGCCGATGTACTAATTGGTCCGGCCCGCTACGACGCCTCAGCCGGCTCCGATGAGGACTACGAACCTGACTACGCCGCCCTGCGCGTAGCGGTGCTCACCCCGATGAGCTCCTATACGGTGCCGCTACAGTCCACCCTGCTAGAGCGCACCCTGGCGGTAGTGAACCTGCCCGAAATTGACCGTCGCCTGGTGCTTTACGCCGGTGACGGGCTCGAAATCGGTGACCTAGGTTGGGATGAAGAGCAGCTGCCGAGCCTGGTGCTGCGCTCCTACAAGGGTGAGCTGAGCCTGGCAGCAGTCACCAGTGGAGACCTAGACGATGACTCTGAGGTAGTCACTGTGCTGCGCCGTCGTGAATGGGTGGTGTGGCCCAAGGGACGCATCGCCAAGGCTCGCAAGGAGGAGCTAGCCGCTGCTCTGGCTGCCCCCACCCACGCCGCTGAGCTCAGTGTGGTCACCCCGAATGCTGACGTTGAGGCTTTGGATAAGGCCCTGGCTGCAGACAGTGGCAATGGTGTCGACGGCGCCGGCCCGGTGTTAGAGGCCCTGGGCTTGCCGCAGTGGCTTGGTCCCTGGTTGCGTGGCGAAATCGCCACCAGTGCCATAGAGGATGTAGTAGTGCACGAACCGCGCGGCCTGAGCAACGCGGTAGGCCGTAGCGTCTCCATGATGCTAGACGACTCTGCCGTATCTGGCCCCAGCTTCTGGCAGGGCTACACTCGCACCGTCACCGACCAGCCCTGGCTGTTTAGGGCTGCTCACCTGCTAGAGGCAGGTGCCGGTGGGGCGCTAGTGGGCACCGCCCTAACTCGCCGCCTACGTAAAGGTGGGGGCCTGAGCGGCACTTTGCTAGTTATGGGTGCAGGTCTGGTGGTAGACAGCGCAGCAGAGTTTGCCCTAGCCTCCTGGACCCGCGCGCGCGAGCTACGCCGCCGCGCAGTTGAGGCAGAGCGTGAGGCCCGTCGCGCCGCTGCTGCGCAGTAAAACCTGCTGAGCGCTAATATGCGCTGCGTGGCGCTGCGCGCGGTAGTTGCCCTGGCTGCGCGCTGGCACCGCGCGAGTGGCCTAAAAAGCGCCCCGAGATGCGCTAATACTGAGCATGTTTAACATTTAGGCCGGCTAGTGGTTTTCCACTAGCCGGCCTAAATGTATTGGTTGTGTCAGGCAATTTGGTTATGCCCAGTGGGGACAGCCCCACTGTGGACAGTGTCCATGGTGGCAGCGCCCGGGTTGGGCGCCGCCTGGCACTACTCGCCCTTGAACTTCAAGTTGGCGGTAAAGCCCATCGGGTTGACGCTGTACTCCTCAACCGCTTCCTGGTCGCGGGCGGCGAATTCGGCGTCGTCGTCCTCGCTGGTGCCGGTGGCGTAGTCAATGTCGTCTAGGGCACTGGGACGCAGCTGCTCATTACCGCTGATCACGGCATGTTCGTCGGGGCGGTTAGCCAGCACGTTGGCCACATAGTCAGCTACGGCGTCCTGCATAGAAACGTCATAACCGGCAGCCTCAGACATATACCAGCGGTGCTCAAGCACCTCGTGGAAGATTTCCGCAGGCTCCAGCTTGCGGCGCATCTCGGCGGGCACAGCCGCAATAGTGGGCTCAAATACGTCTGCCAGCCAAGCATGGGCAGCGATTTCTAGCGGCTCATCCTTACGGTTCCACAGACTGCGGTAGGCCTCCAGGTCGTTGAGCATACGTCGGCCCTGCCCTTCTTGCACATCCAGGCCGGTTAGGCGCATGATCTGGCGGCGGTAGTGTCCGGCGTCAACCACCTTGGGCTGGATAGACAGGTGGGTGCCGTCCAGGTCCGTGGTCATTGATAGCTCGCCGACGTCGAACCCCAGAGAGTTTAGACGCTCAATACGGCTAGCTACACGCCAGCGCTCAGACATGGAGAAAGACTCTTCACCGGTGAGCACATCCCACAGTTCTAGGTAGCGTGAGACGATACGGTCACCGACGCCGATAGTGTCAACGTCTTCCTCAAGTAGACCGCCAGCTTGCAAGTCCATTAGTTCACCAATGATGTTGGTGCGGGCCAGCTCAATGTCATACATGCGCTTACCAGAGGTGAGACCCTCAGGGTGAAGCTCGCCGGTTTCGGCGTCAACCAGGTAGGCTGCGAAAGCCCCGGCGTCGCGCCTAAAGAGCGTGTTGGATAGAGACACGTCTCCCCAGAAGAACCCCAGCAAGTGCAAGCGCACTAGTAGCACCGCCAGTGCGTCAATTAGGCGCGTGGCGGTTTCCGGGCGCATGTACTGGCTAAACAGGGCGCGGTAAGGCAGCGAGTAAGACAGGTGCTCGGTGATCAGTGCTGAGTTGAGCTCTTCGCCATTAGCGTCAGTGCGGCCGGTAATAACTGCGATTGGACGCACACAGGGCGCCCCTAAACGCAGCAGGTCACGCAGCATTTCGTATTCGCGGTCGGCTACAAAAGAACTAATTTCCTTAATTGCAATTACATTGGAGTTAAGGTTTACAAAACGCACGATGTGGCGGGAAATACCGCGCGGAAGTGCGGCCAGAACCTCTGGTGGCCACTGCTCTAGCGGGATATTCCAAGGTAGGTCGAGGAGCGCGGGATCCACGCTCATAGATTTGATGTTAATGGCCTGGGCCATAATCACCCTTTGCAGATAAATAAGGCGGGGTAGCTACGTAGTGGCAGCCACCCCGCCTTGGTGTATTAGGCATTTGGTGTCTGTTACCGCGCTAATACTAGCGCTGTTCAGTTACCAAATCCTGCAGGCACTCAGGCCGGCAGACGCTTACCCGTGGCAGAGGAGAACAGGTGCTCCTGGCCGGGGCGGATGCGCACGTAGATGACCTCGCCGTTGGCGGGGGCGGTGCGCGGAGGTACGCGGACAATCATCTGGCTGGAGTCTTCGCCACTGCCAAGCTTGTGGGCGGACTTGTCAGCCCCCACCAGCTCGCCGTAGACGTAAGCGTCACTGCCCAGCTCCTCCACGAAGGAGATGCATACCGGGATAGAGTCCGCGTCGCCTTCGCTGACCACGTCGAGGGCTTCGGGACGGAAGCCGATGGTCAGGGTCTTGGCGTCTTCGGCAGCTAGAGCCTTAAGGGTGACACGCGGCAGACGAATCTTGGCGCTACCCAGCTTGGCGACGTCGCCGTCGAGGTCGAAAGTACCCAGGTTCATGGCGGGAGAGCCAATAAATCCGGCCACGAACTCGTTGGCAGGCTTGTCGTACATTTCGCGCGGAGAGCCCACCTGCTGGAGCAGGCCATCCTTAAGTACGGCGATACGGTCACCCATGGTTAGAGCTTCAGTCTGGTCGTGGGTTACGTAGACCGTGGTGACACCCAGCTCACGCTGCAGTGAGGCGATCTGGGTACGGGTCTGTACGCGTAGCTTCGCGTCCAGGTTCGACAGCGGTTCATCCATGAGGAATACCTTGGGCTTACGCACAATGGCGCGGCCCATGGCTACACGCTGACGCTGACCACCGGATAGAGCCTTGGGCTTGCGCTCCAAGTATTCGGTTAGACCCAGGATCTTGGCGGCCTCTTTAACGCGGCGGTCAATCTCTTCCTTCGGGGTGCCTGCGATCTTAAGCGCAAAGCCCATGTTGTCGTGTACCGACATGTGGGGGTAGAGCGCGTAGTTCTGGAACACCATAGCGATGTCGCGGTCCTTGGGCTGGACGTCGGTGACGTCGCGGTCGCCGATTAGGATGCGACCAGCGTTCACATCCTCCAGACCTGCGAGCATGCGCAAAGAAGTAGACTTACCGCAGCCGGACGGACCCACAAGTACCAGGAATTCGCCGTCAGCGATCTCCAAGTTTAGGGCGTCAACAGAGGGGCGGTCGTTGCCAGGGTAGATCCTGGTTGCATGGTCAAAAGTTACTGATGCCATGACTTGCATTCCCTTCACCGGCAGGTACGTGCCGGACGATCCGTCGTGAAAGGTGTCCATGCGTGTCCGCACTGACACAAATCTCGTATTTCTTGTAGTTGAGGTTCATCCCCCAACCATGACCAAGTGTGTCATATGTAATAGCTGCTGGGTAGAGTTTGTTCAGAATTGCAGTTGTTATGTGTCTGTAATCACTGAAGTGGTATCGCAGGGCTGCTATCTTCACAGGAAATTAGTAGCTTTGGGCGCGTAAGCTAGTCCAAGAAGTTAATTTTTAAACTACCGTGAGGTGGCGCATTAGCGTCGGCTCCAGATACATGAGGAGTTCCCCAGTGGTGTCTTCCAGTAGTGCTCGCGCCGCACGTGAGCGCGCCAAGCAGCTGCGCGCAGAACAAGAACGCAAAGAGCGTCGTGGCAAAATCGCCCGCCGCTCCATTTTGGGAGCTGGCTGCGTGACGATCGTAGGTGGGGCAGCAGGCCTAGTGTTCTACGAACGCTCACAGAAAGGAGAAGGTGGTGGTGCTAATGGCAAGTCCACAAGCGCCGTCGACTACACCAAGCTCGACGAAACCACTCTAAAGAGCAAGCTGGCCAACCGTAAAGGCGTGCCCAAACCCGTACTAGTTGACGGCTCACTACCCTTCGGTAAGGGCCTGGTGCCAGGCACCATGAACACCGGCACCAAGAACGTAATCGAAGTTGTCTTTGACTACGCCTGCTCGCACTGTGCCGAATTTGAATCCGTGCACGCTGCTGAGCTCAAGAGCATCATTGACACCGGCAAGGCCACGGTAGTGTTACGCCCCTGCAAGATCCTAGGCGCCGACTGGTCTGACCTAGCCGACTCCTTCATGGGTACGGTACTAGACCGCGAACCCGCCAAGGCTTGGGCCATGCACACCGCGATCTTTGCACAGCTAGAAAGCGCCATTAAAAGCGGCGCCCAGCAGTACCCCGGTATTGACGCCATCGTCAGTGCCGCTAACGCCGTGGGCCTAAAGGCAGACACCATCACTGACGCCACCAACTCAGCCCAGACCAATGCCTACGAAAGCTGGACCAAGCTAGGCACCAGCAGCTTCACCAACCAGAAGCTGGCTGGTACCCCCACCGTATTCATTAACGGGGTTAACGCCAACCTGGCCCAGCTGCAAGAGCAAGGCGCGCTGCAAAAGCTGCTGCTACCCGGAGCCACAATCACCCCGGCCCCCACCAACGCAGCTCACTAGGGTGGCAGCTGATCACGTGCCCAGGCGATCTACCTGGCCGCCGTCGTGGTGAGTAACTGCTACCCACAGCGCCAAAGCTAAACCAACACCTGACCGTCGTCCTTATATTTAAGGGCGGCGGTACCTTTTTAGTGCTGTCTTAGGCAGGTAGAGTGAGAGTTATGCGCAAACCTGTTGATGCAACCCAGACCCCTGCATGGGGCAAGCTAGAGCAACTACATCAGGAGCTAGCTCCTAACCTACGTGAGTGGTTCGCCCAGGACCCGGCTCGCGCTGAGCGTTACAGCTACCAGCTGGCCGACCTGCACGTGGACCTGTCTAAGAACCTTATTAACGACGACGTTCTCGCGGCTCTGCTAGAGCTAGCTGAGCAGGTGGACCTGGCCGAGCGCCGCGAAGCCATGTTCAACGGCGAGCACATCAACATCACTGAAGACCGAGCCGTGCTACACACCGCCCTGCGTCGCGCCGAGGGTGACACCCTAGAGGTTGACGGTCAGAACGTGGTAGCCGACGTACACGCCACCCTGGCCAAGGTTTACGGCTTCGCTGAAGAAGTCCGCTCTGGCGTTTGGCGCGGTGTCACCGGCAAGCCCATCTCCACCGTGGTAAACATCGGTATTGGTGGCTCTGACCTGGGCCCGGTCATGGTTTACGAAGCCCTGGCCCCCTACCGCCAGCCCGGCCTAGAGTGCCGCTTCATCTCCAACATTGACCCCACTGACTGCGCCGAGACCGTCGCAGACCTAGACCCCGAAACCACCCTGTTCATCATTGCCTCCAAGACCTTCACCACCCTGGAGACTTTGACCAACGCCCGCATGGCCCGCGACTGGTTCCTAGCCTCCCTAGAGGCCAAGGGCATCTCCACCGAGGGTGCTATCGCTAAGCACTTCGTGGCCGTGTCTACCGCTCTGGACAAGGTAGCCGAGTTCGGCATTGACCCCAAGAACGCTTTCGGTTTCTGGAACTGGGTTGGTGGCCGTTACTCCGTGGACTCCGCCGTGGGTACCGTTTTGGCCGTGGCTGTGGGCCCGGAGAACTTCAGCAATTTCCTGGCTGGTTTCCGCGCCGTCGACGAGCACTTCCGCAACACCGAGCCGGCCAAGAACGTGCCGCTGCTAATGGGTCTGCTCAACATCTGGTATGTGAACTTCTTCGGTGCCGCCTCCCACGCGGTGCTGCCCTACGACCAGCACCTACACCGCTTTGCTGCCTACCTGCAGCAGCTAACCATGGAATCCAACGGTAAGCGCGTGCGCTGGGATGGCACCCCGGTCACCTCCGCCACCGGCGAGATCTTCTGGGGCGAGCCGGGCACCAACGGCCAGCACGCCTTCTACCAGCTGATCCACCAGGGCACCCAGCTGATCCCGGCTGACTTCATTGCCATGGCTAACCCGGCTCACCCGGTACGCGACGGCGAACAGGATGTGCACGAGCTGTTCCTGTCTAACTTCTTGGCCCAGACTGCCGCTCTAGCCTTCGGTAAGACCGAGGCTGAGGTGCGCGCCGAGGGTACCCCCGAGGAGATCGTGCCTGCCCGCGTCTTCCCCGGCAACCGTCCCACCACCTCCATCCTGGGCCCCGAGCTGAGCCCGGCAGTGGTTGGTCAGCTGATTGCCCTCTACGAGCACATCACCTTCGTACAGGGCATCGTTTGGGGTATCGACTCCTTCGACCAGTGGGGTGTGGAGCTAGGTAAGAAGCTGGCTCTGCAGATTGCCCCGGCTGTCTCTGGCGACGCCGAAGCTCTAGCCGCCCAGGACGCCTCCACTCAGGCCCTGATCAAGGCCTACCGCGAGCTACGTCGCTGAGCTAGCTTAGTTAGCTGAGTCGCTGCGGCTTAAACAGCCGACTTTGTAGGCGCTTAGCTAGCCAAGCTTTGAAAGCACCGTAGCTCCAGAAGCTGTAGCTGCCAAAAGTAGTGGCCGGCCGTCATTGACGGCCGGCCACGCTGGCTTTGTGAGCGTTTTATAGATGTTGTGGAGCTATGTGCTAAGGCGTTTTAGCGCCTAGTTTGGTGGGCGGCGTTTGGCTCCTGGTGGGGGAGGGGTTAGCGCAGTTTTAGCGCAGACCCTGTTCCAGTACGCGCTTGGCGTAGGCCAGGCGCTGGCTGTCATTAGCGAACTGCAAGCTAGGTGGTCCATCTAGGAGCAAGGTGGCTAGGCCATGCACATAGGCCCATAGGGCCATTTGCTGTTCTTCGCTGGGCTGGGGGTAAATGTTTTCGCATAGCGCGCTTAGCTGTTTGCGTGAGCTAGCTACCGCAGAAACAAAGTTAACGTCGCTTTCTGGCGTGTACATGTCAGAGCGGAACATGATGCGGAAAACGCCAGGGTTTTCCAAAGCGAAGCGCACGTAGGCATAACCAATGGCAACCGCGTCACCTTCATCGCGAGCGCTAGCCAAAACCTTAGACAAAGACGTGAATCCGCCTGTCACTAAAGCGGTAATGATGGCTTCACGATTAGTGAAGTAGTGATAGGGAGCCTGGTGGGTGCAGCCAGCGCGGCGGGCCACCTCGCGCATACTTAAGCCGGCAGGGCCGAACTCGTCGAGTAGCTGCGTGGCAGAAACCAAAATGGCGTCGCGTAGATTTGAGCTGTTTTTAGGCTGTTTGGGCACGCCTATAGCATAGTCATTAAGAAAGTTAGACGCTGTCTAAAATCATAGAAGTAGAAATAGGCAGCCCCGTATTTGGTCATGAACTTCACTAAAACTGCCAATATGGGCCGTTTTGATAATTTCATACGTCTATTTTGTGATGCTTATGTCAGCATGTTGGGTAAAATGTGGCCTGCGTCGGCGCGCTTGCGTATGGCTAGTAAAATTTGCCAGACTTAGGCGGTAACGCCGCTTTAGCTCAGTTGGTAGAGCAGCTGTCTTGTAAACAGCAGGTCATCGGTTCGAGTCCGATAAGCGGCTCCACTTATTCGGCTGTAAAGCTATATTTTTGGTCGTATATAGCTGCGTATAGCCGTGTTGGCACTCCCGAAGTTCTGTATCGCCACCTGTGAAACCCCTGCGCTTTTTAACCGCGCCCTAAGTATCCTGTCAATAAGGCACAATTCTTTGATTTAAGGATGCTTTATGCGCGCAGTCATCATGAACGCCCCTGGTGAGGTAGTAGTCGAACAGCGTCCCCTACCGGTTATCCAAAAGCCCACTGACGCCGTCATCAAACTAGCTGCCAGCTGCATCTGTGGCTCAGATCTGTGGCCCTATCGCGGTATCCGTCCGGTAGACCATGAGGCTATGGGCCACGAATATGTGGGTGAAGTAGTTGAGGTGGGCGGCGCCGTCACCAGTGTTAAGCCCGGTGACTTTGTTGTGGGCTCCTTCTGTGCCTCCTGTGGCGAGTGTGAAATCTGCCAGGCCGGTTACCCCTCACGTTGTCAGCGCGCCATCGAGGCTGGTGAGGCCTATGTACGTGGGGCTCAGGCCGAATACCTGCGGGTACCTTTCGCTGACGGCACGCTGGTGACTACCCCGTCCAAGCCGGATCCAGAACTTATCCCTGACCTGCTGGCTGCCTCCGATGTGTTAGGTACCGGCTGGTTTGCGGCTGATGCTGCAGGGGCGGGGCCGGGCAAGACTATTGCGGTAGTTGGCGACGGCGCCGTCGGGCTAGGGGCGGTTATTGGTGCCACCCAGCTGGGTGCGAAGCGCGTAATTGCCATGTCTCGCCACGAAGCGCGCGCCAAACTGGCTCGTGAATTTGGGGCTACCGACGTCGTGGCTGAACGCGGAGAAGAAGGCGCCGCCAAGGTTAAAGAGTTAACCGGAGGTTACGGGGCCCACGGCACTGCTGAAGCTGTAGGCACTGAGCAAGCTATGCAGCAGGCCCTAGCTTCTACCCGCTACGGCGGCTATGTGGGCTTTGTGGGCGTACCTCACGGCGGCACAATCAGCGTAGATCAGCTATTTGGCAAGGAAGTACACCTTTTTGGTGGCCCTGCACCCGTGCGCCGCTACCTGCCGCAGCTGATCAAGCTGATCTTTGAGCGCAAAATCCACCCCGGCAAGGTGTTTGACCTGGTGCTACCCATTGAGCAGGCAGCCGAGGGCTACGCCGCCATGGACCAGCGCCGCGCCACCAAGGTGATGTTGACCTTCTAATTAATCCAAAGACCAATCAATCGCACTAACGCCTTGCTGTTCCAGCAAGGCGTTAGTCCTTGAAAAAGGCTTAGAGCCAAAAAATCCACGTGAAGCACTCAGCGGTGAGGGGTGGGCGCTAGCAATAATCGGGGTGTTGCCCAGCATTGGGGTCAGCGACTGAGCCTGGCGGCCCCACAAAATCGCCACCAGCGCGCTATCGCGTGCCACCAAGGCTTTAATGGCCGCCTCGGTAACCTTTTCCCAACCCCAGCCTTGATGTGAAGCCGCCTGGCCAGGGCTAACCGTAAGCACTCGGTTTAATAGCAGCACCCCGCGCTGGCTCCACGGCGTCAAATCCCCGCTAGTGGGAATTGGTAGCCCCAAATCAGCGTGCAGCTCCTTAAAAATGTTTTGTAGCGACTTGGGGGGCTTAACTCCCGGCGCCACCGAAAAGCTCAAACCCACCGCATGTCCCGGCGTCGGATAGGGGTCTTGGCCCACAATCAGCACTTTCACTGCCGGCAGAGGTTGGCTAAAAGCCCGCAGCACATTAGCGCCCGCCGGTAGATAGCCGCGCCCAGCAGACACTTCGGCGCGCAAGCGCTCGCCAATTTCATGAATTATAGGCTCCACCGGTTCTAGGGCGGGCAGCCAAGAGGGGTCAACAAGCTGGCTCAACGGCTTAGCACTCATGCCATAAGCCTAACCGGCTCCAATGTGTGTTGTGCTCAAAACTGGCTTTAAACCGGTAGCCTGTTAGCGTGGAATACGAGTACCCAGCCGACGAATTCGACGAGCCCAATGACAGCGTCCTACCCGCAGGGGTGCATCGCCGCCCGCTGCCAGCCTGGCGTAACTGGCTACCCTTACTACTAATTGTGGTGATTGTGCCCGCCCTGGCCTGGGGGGCCCTGGCTCTATTTAAAGTAGCTGGTGGCACCAACTCCAGTGTGGCCACCTCAATTGCCACCAAGATGGCCAGCAACAAAACAACGGCTAAAGCCAAGGTGTCGGCCTCAGCTGCCCCTAAATCCAACGCTACGGTGGTAACCACCCAGGCACCCACCCCTACCCCTACCCCCACCCAGTCCATTGACCACACCGTGGGCATCACCGTACACAACGGTACTAACACTGCCGGGCTGGCTGCCCGGGCCGGATCCACCCTAGAAGGGGCCGGGTTTACCGCTGTAACCGTTTCGCCCGGGGTTTACTCTGAAGCAACCCCCACCGACTCCACGGTTTACTACGCCAGTGAGGATCAAGAGCCAGTGGCTAAGGCAGTGGCTAAAGAACTGGGAATCTCCAATGTTGAACTGTCTGCTGAGCAGGCTAGTTCCAACCCTATTGTGGTGGTTTTGCGCAGCTAAAAGCGCTATTTATGGCAGTTAGGTGCTAGCACTATCCGCCCTGGCTGGAGGGTGGGTGTGTTTGCTAACGGCCTAGCGTCTTGCACTCGCAGGGCGAGAGTGCCAACATATTAGTTAGCACTCCGAGCATGAGAGTGATAAGACCGGCCGGAAGGTGAGGGTCTGGTTGCGCTGAGACATGAACAGTGCGGTCATACTCGTCCGTCGCGGGCACCGCCCGGCATCCAACTTTGGAGAAATAAATGTCCAAGATCATCGCTTTCGATGAAGAGGCCCGTCGTGGCATGGAGCGCGGCCTAAACACCCTAGCGGACACCGTTAAGGTGACCCTAGGCCCCAAGGGCCGCAACGTTGTCCTAGACAAGAAGTGGGGCGCTCCCACCATCACTAACGACGGCGTCACCATCGCCAAGGAGATCGAGCTCGAAGAGCCTTTCGAGAAGATCGGTGCTGAGCTGGTCAAGGAAGTTGCTAAGAAGACCGACGACGTCGCCGGTGACGGTACCACCACCGCTACCGTTCTGGCTCAGGCCCTGGTTCACGAGGGTCTGCGCAACGTAGTGGCTGGCGCCAACCCCATCGCTCTGCGTCGCGGTATCGACAAGGCCGTTGAGGCTGTTGTTGAGCGCCTACTCAGCGACGCCACCGAGGTTGAGACCACCGAGCAGATCGCCAACACCGCCTCCATTTCTGCTGCTGACCAGCAGATCGGTAACCTGATTGCCGAGGCCATGGAGAAGGTTGGTCACGAGGGTGTTATCACCGTCGAGGAATCCAACACCTTCGGCCTGTCCCTTGAAGTTACCGAGGGTATGCGCTTCGACAAGGGCTACATTTCCCCCTACTTCGTCACCGACGCCGACCGTCAGGAAGCCGTGCTGGAAGACAGCTACGTCCTGCTGGTTGAGTCCAAGATTTCCAACGTCAAGGATCTGCTGCCGCTGCTAGAGAAGGTCATGCAGAGCAGTAAGCCCCTGACCATCATCGCCGAGGACGTCGAGGCTGAAGCCCTGGCCACCTTGGTAGTTAACCGCCTGCGCGGCACCTTCAAGTCCGTGGCCGTCAAGGCCCCCGGCTTCGGTGACCGTCGTAAGGCCATGCTGCAGGATATGGCTATCCTCACCGGTGGTACCGTGATCAGCGAGACCGTTGGCCTCAAGCTTGAGAACACCACCCTGGAAGACCTGGGCAGCGCCCGCAAGGTGGTTGTCACCAAGGACGAGACCACCCTGATCGAAGGCGCTGGCGACAAGGAAGCCATCGAGGCTCGCGTCTCCCAGATCCGCAACGAGATCGAGAACTCCGACTCCGAGTACGACCGCGAGAAGCTCTCCGAGCGCCTGGCCAAGTTGGCCGGTGGTGTGGCCGTCCTCAAGTCCGGTGCCGCCACCGAGGTGGAGCTCAAGGAGCGCAAGCACCGCATTGAGGACGCCGTGCGTAACGCTAAGGCTGCCGTGGAAGAGGGTATCGTCGCCGGTGGTGGCGTGGCTCTGATCCAGGCTGCTGAGGTACTCGACTCCCTAGAGCTAGAGGGCGACGAGGCTACCGGTGCCAACATCGTTAAGGTTGCCGTTGAGGCTCCCCTCAAGCAGATTGCTGTTAACGCTGGTCTAGAGGGCGGCGTCGTGGTTGAGCGCGTACGCAACCTATCCACCGGTGAAGGCCTAAACGCCGCTACCGGCGAGTACGTCAACCTGCTGGCTGCCGGCATCGCCGACCCGGTTAAGGTGACCCGCTCTGCTCTGCAGAACGCTGCCTCCATCGCTGGTCTGTTCCTGACCACCGAGGCTGTTGTGGCCGACAAGCCCGAGCCCCCGGCTCCGGCTGCTCCCGGCGCCGACGACATGGGCGGCATGTACTGAGCCGCTAAGCATTAGCTATAGCAACCTGGGCCTTGTGCATTGCACAAGGCCCAGGCCTTTTTATAGCTATGGTTTAGGGTTTTTAACAGGCTTGGTTTGCGCTTATAAAACCAAGTTCTAACAAAGTGTTAGGTAACCGTCATGTTTGGACGGCCCGCCGCTGGCTGACACTGGCTAGCATAGGGGTGTGTTGAAGTTACAGTGTAAGCGCAGGGTGGTAGTTGCCCTGCTATCAGTTACCTCGCTAGTTGGTGCTAGCGCTGGAGCAGTTGCCTACGCTAACTCCTACGCCTCGCGAGTAGTGCCCTCTACCACTGTCTCAGGCGTGGATATTAGTGGACTTAATACCAAAGCCCTAACAGCTAAGCTGGAACGCGCGGCGGCTGAAACTAAATTTGTTATCACCACTGACGGTAAAACCTCTACCTATACCGCCAGTCAGTTAGGTCTAAGCCTCAACACTAAAGAGCTGGTAAAGCAAGCTATGGCTCCCAGTCGTGACGCGACTAAGCGTTACGGCGCACTATTAGATGAGCACTCGCTGCAGGCCAAATTCTCACTGAAAACCTCGGCAGTAAACGAGGTAGCCTCCAAGCTAAATGCTCAGCTCAAAAACCCGGCTAAAGACGCCCAGGTGGTGCTGGCTGCTGACGGCGAAAGCCTAAGCGCCACCGCCGCCCAAACCGGCGAGCGCGTAGACTCTGCCGCCCTAGCCAAACTGGTGCACGAAAAAGTGTCGCTAGGTAAGACTGTCTCCATCACCGCCCCGGTAACCACCCATAAGCCTGACATTTCCACTGCCGAGGCCACCGCTGCTGCTGCCGGCGCCGCTAACCTACTTACCCCCAGCGTCAGCCTAACTGACGGCATTGACAACTTTAGCGCCACCAACGCCGACAAAGCTTCCTGGCTCAGCTTCAAACGCACCAGCTCAGGTGTAAGCGTGGTCTACGATCAAGACAAGATCAAAGCCTGGGTAACTAAGGTAGCTAAAGGCACCGAAACTAAGGCAGCCACCCCCAGCCTGCGCACCGTGGATGCTAAAGGCAACCAGGTGGCCGTAACCACCGTAGGGGACGTGGCTTACACGGCCTCCAACGTTGGCCAGGTAACCAGCGAAATGATCACTGCACTAAATGCAGGTGAAGACTACTCGGGTTCCTTTGACTACGCCGAAGGCTACGTGTGGCAAGACCGCCACCAGCCTGAAGGTAAAGACGTAACCGCCTATCAGCCCGCCAGTAACGAGAAATGGGTTGATGTTGATCTAACCAACCACACGGTTACCGCCTATGTGGGCACCAAAATAGTGTGGGGGCCGGTAGGTATGGTTTCCGGCGCACCCGACACTCCCACAATTGAAGGCACCTTCAAGGTCCACCTCAAATATGAGTACCAGACTATGGAAGGCAGTAACTCAGACGGCTCTAAGTACGAAACCCCGGATGTACCTTGGGTTACCTACTTTGAGGGTGGTTATGCCTTGCATGGTGCCTACTGGCGTGACCGCTTTGGTTACGATGCCGGTTACAACGGCTCCCACGGCTGCGTAAACATGAAGGTGGAAGACGCCAAGTGGATCTACGACTGGGCCCCGGAGGGCACCACCGTAGTTTCACACTACTAACGCATCACAAACTGGGTGCGCACCTGCGCCTCAGTGCTGGAGTAGGTGGTGGCTGCGTTACCCAAAGCCAAGCTGATGTGCTCTAGGCAGGTGTTGACCTGGTTTTGGGCCTGAGCCCACTCGTGTTCGCAGGCCGCCGCCTGGGTGGCGGCCTGCCCCTTCCAGCTGGCTTGCAAGGCCTTAAGGGCACTGTCTAGGGCTTGGGCATCGGCACGGATAGAGCCGCATAGGCGGCTGGCGCGAGCCGAGTTTGACTCCAACTCGTCAGTGTTGGCGCTAATGATCATGATGGGCTCCTAACTATGTTGAGGTAGCAGCGCTATGCTGCTACCTCAAAGTTAGGTTTAGGCGCCACTAGTTTGCTTGCAGGCTGTGGCTAAGTGCCTGGGACACAAAAACTTATCCACCTGTGCACAAAACCGGTGGCACGGCGCTCAGCTGGCTCAGTTAGCTAAAGCGCAAGCGGCGCTCAGCGATCTCGCTGAGCGAGCAAAACCGGCCCGTTAAAACTCTCCGTCCGGACTAATGTCGGTTACCACCGGAATTTCGCCAGTGCGCTGGGCTCGGGCCTGAGCCGCCAACTTAGCACGACGTTCAACTACTTCCTGCATGGTTTGGCGAGCTACCTCAGCAGCCTCCTGGCGGGTAACTGCCTGAACCGGCTTCTTCTTACACTTAAGTAAGTGGTCAATATCGGCAATACAAGACTCCATAGTGGTGGCCTCACTATGGCGCTCATTAGCCCCTGCACTAGCCGGCTTAATCTCCACAGTTGGCGCCGCCTTAGGCTTAGCTGAAGCCGGCGCTATATATGGCTCAGCTTCTATCGCCGCCTCAGCCGTCGAGTCCGCCACAGTGGCTGCATTAGCCGCACTTAAATCCACAGATTCAGGGGAGGGGGCACTAGCGGGGGTGACAAGACGGTCTAAATCGACGACGGCGTCGTTGTCCGCCTCCAAAATAGAAAGCTTACTGCTTAGCCGACGCAGCTCAGCCTCAAGATTTTCGCGTGCCGGGAGTTCCCAACGCTGACCCAGGGGAGAGGCAAACAGACGATCACGCGCTAGCAGCTTACGCACAATCGTGGTGCGGGTACGCAAATAAGACAGCAGCGGTAAATGCGCGTATTCAGAATAGATAAGGCGCGAATATTCGCGATAACGCTGGGGTTCAATAGCCAAACAGCCCAAGTCTGCATCAGACAAAGCCGCCGCATCAATATCGGAAGTAGGCAGATCATGGCGACGCAGATTCATAATCAGCTCAGAGACGCGGTTAGCATTCTTCTCTGACACGCCTGCTGCCACCAGTTCCTCATAGGCTAAAGCAGCAGATGCAGCCTCATCCTCACCGCCGTTACGATGCATGGCCTGGTCAGCAGAAACACTAAAAATAGCGCCGTGATACCAGGCAGCCAGGCGAACCAGATCCGGGTTACGGGTCTCCTCGCTTAGCTCATCTACACGTGTAAGCAGATCAATTAGGTGGCGTAAGTTGTGAAATGCGCGGTCTGGAGTGGACCACAGCATAATCAGGTTGGTGCCCATGTCGTGAAGCTGCTCACGCGAGGCGCTAGCCCCAGCATGGCTCATAGCTTGCACATAGGCAGGAAGTAGCCACTGCGGTACGTCTGTGACGCCCATAGGACAAGCCTCCCAGCTCGGTAAGGTAATGCCAGCCAATAAGCAGGCATATTAAAAACAATCAGCTAGGCTACCGTTCCTGGCTGCAAAATTCTATGAAATAAATCTAAGAACATACTGTAAACGTTACTCTACTACGGCATATTCGTTAGGCAAAATGATACGCACAGTAGCGCCCCCACCGGGAGTGTTTAGCATGGAGACTTTACCCCGGTGCATCTTAATAATGGTGGCTACAATCGCCAGGCCCAGGCCAGAACCGCCAGTATTGCGGTTACGTGAGGACTCAGTGCGGTAGAAACGGTCAAACACCTTCTTGGCGTCAGCCGGGTCAATACCCGGGCCGTGGTCGCGCACCTCAATGATGGTATGGGTGCCGTTAGTGCCCACCGCAATCTCTACCGGGGAGCCGTCAGGCGAGTAAGCCAAAACATTAGAAAGCAGGTTAGTGAGCACCTGACTTAGCCGCTCACGGTCGCCGTCGATAAAGAGCTCTTCTTCCAGCTCCTCACCCTCCAGCGTGAGCACCTGGGTGTCACGGTCAGGGGCCAGCACAATCAAGTCAGAGATAGCTTCACGGGCCAGCTGCGAAACATTGAAATGGGTTACCTCCAGCGGGCGTCCCTCATCCATGCGTGCCAGCTGCAGCAGATCTTCAACCAGGCGCGCCATGCGCTTAGCCTCAGACTCAATACGGCCCATAACCTCATCGGTTTGCTCCGGGGGCACCCCGCCCATTTGGTACAGCTCACCCCAGCCACGCACAGTAGCCAGAGGGGTACGTAGCTCATGGGAGGCATCAGAGATAAAACGCTGCATCCGCTCTTGGGAGTGGGTGCGCGCCTCAAAAGCATGCTCGTTTTGGGTGAGCATGGAGTTAAGTGAACGCTGCAGGGAGCCAATTTCTGTGTTGCTTGACTGGGTGACATTAATGCGGGCAGAGAGCTCACCCTTGGCGATTTTGCCTGCCACCGACTCAATTTCACGCAGTGGCCCCAGTGCGTGGCCCACAAACAGGGTGGCTACTGTGGCCGTCAGGCACAGCATGGCCACGCCGGTTAGGCCCAGCAGGAGGCGGGTGTGGTTGACGGCGTCTGCGGTGTCTTTAAGGGGTAGCGCAATTAGCACCCCACCGATGTATTCCTTACCGTCAGCGGAAGAAATTGGCAGGATGATGGCACGCCATTTGGCGCCGTCGATATTTGATTCAATGGTGAAGGGATTGGGTTTATATGAGGCTACAGCTTTGCGGGAAAAATCTATGCCTTTAATGTTTGGGATGCCGTAATGCTCGGCGGTAGAGCTAGAAACCAGCTGACCAGAAGTGCCGTCAAACCATTTGCCGTAAATGTAGTAAGTGGAGGGAATGGGGTTGGCTTGACCATTTTTAATTAGAGTCAGGGCTTGGTTACCAACTGTGCGGGTGGCGCCGGTATCTACCAGTTGCGAATCTACTTGTTCTTGCAGGGTGTTTTCCAGTAGCAGCGTGGTGGATATCGAAGTCACCGCCACCGATAACATCAGCAGCAAGGTGGTTATTATTGCCAGCTGATTAGTTAACGGTAGTTTGCTCCAAAATCTTTGGAACAAACTGCGTTTAGGCGGTGGTTGGGTGGGCTCGGCCGCGCTTAGTTTGACTGGTGGGACCGAGGGAAGCGGTTGCCCCTCACGCATTAGGAGTCCTTGGGTTCGCGCATCATATAGCCCACTCCACGTCGGGTCTGAATCAGTGGCGTTACCTTACCGCCGTCGGGGCCCTTGAGCTGGTCGATCTTACGGCGTAGATAGGAAATGTATGACTCGACGATAGCGGCGTCGCCATTCCAGTCATATTCCCATACGTGGTCAAGAATCTGGCTCTTAGACACCACGCGGCCAGAGTTAACCATTAGGTAGCGCAGTAGCTTGAACTCGGTGGGGGATAGCTCAATCTCCTGGCCGGCGCGGCGCACCTCGTAGGCATCCTCGTCTAGGATTAGGTCCGCCAGCTGCAAAATATGGGTACGCTCAGGCTCCACGTTTTGGGTACGACGCAAAATAGCGCGAATACGTGCCACTACTTCTTCAAGGCCAAAAGGTTTAGTTACGTAGTCGTCTCCGCCTACGGTTAATCCCTGGATCTTTGCTTCCATATCGTCGCGAGCAGTTAAGAACAAAATAGGTACTTTGATATTTCGTTCACGCATTCGCCTGGCAACAGTGAATCCGTCCATATCGGGCATCATCACGTCAAGAATTATTAAATCAGGCCTTTGAGTCTCGACGGCGTGCATAGCGCCATTACCATCTTGAGCAGTTGACACGTCAAAACCGGCAAAGCGTAGCGAAGAAGCTAGTAAATCGCGGATATTGGGTTCATCGTCAACTACTAGTAGCTGAGCTTCGGGAGTGGTCTGATTCGGGGACATGCTTAAAGTATGAGGCATTGGCCTGAAGATTTCCTTAAAGCCCGTCCACTAAACGGACAGTAAGGTTAGCCACTTAGCGGATTAGATGAATTGCTGCGGATCGAATTCTTCTAGCGGGATGATGCGCACGCGCGGCAATGGGCTGGTAAATGCACGCACATCAAGTTCCAGATCGAATAGTTCCAATCCTTCGAGTTCCAGAGCAGCCAACTGTGTGTTCAGGAACTCTCTGAAGCAGAATACACCTACCTGTACCCCTGCCTGCAGTAGGCGCTCAATCTGTGGGATGTAATCGCCGTCGTGGCTAGCAAGCAGCACGCGGGCGGGGGCACCACGCTCTGCGATAGCGTCCAGGGTGCGCTGGATGCCAATGTCTACGACTTTTTCTTCAGCCGATGCAGAAAGCGGAACCGGGCGATAGTCCATTGCTAGTAAGGCTTGTACAAAGCCCATTGGCATATGTCCGGAAGAAGCATTTAAGAAAAAGAGTCCGCGAGTTAGTGTGTCTTGATCCCAAATAGAGTTGCAGTAGTGCAATACACGATCCCAGCGTGGCCGCTCATCTGGGTCTGGGCGGCGTCCTAAAACACTTGTGCCTAGTGTTGCATCGATGTTTTCGCCGTCGACTAGAAGATAAGTTGGAGTGCCCATATCCTCATACTAATTCAAAAGTCTTGAATTTGTTTCTTAAAATGAAAAAATACGCGCCCGATTTTGGTCAATGACTTGAATCGGGCGCGTACTTGTGCGTTGTTTTAGCTAAGGCCGTGCCTAGTAGGGCAACAATTTAGCGGCAAACTGCGGTTTTTACGGCTAGAGGCACTTTAGTGCCAAGGCGATAGCTAAGAACAGTCACCTTTGCACGAAAGCGTCTCAGTAGGAGGAGGTGTCGCCAGTGGGCTGGCTTTCAGCCTTCAGGGCAGCAAAGGCGGCGTCAATGTCGACGTCGGAAGTGCCGGCGGTGATCTGCGGGGCGCCAGAGGGGCGGTTACCAGACTTCAGGGCGGCCAGACGTGCCTCAGCCTCCATCTGGGCGGAGGAGGACTCTAGGGCGGCAAACTGGGACTCCAGGGAGGTGCCTGCCAGCTCAGCCTGGCCGGCAGCCTGGGCCTCGACGCGACGCACGCGGTCCTCGAAACGACCCAGCGAAGAGGTGGGGTCGGTGGTGTTGATCTGGTTGAGGGCGCTTTGCACCTTGACCTGAGCCTGGGCGGTACGCTGACGTGCCACCAGCTCATCACGCTTGGACTTGAGGTCACCAAGCTTGGCTTCCATCTGGGTCAGGCCAGTCTTTAGCTGCTCAACCACCTGACGCTGGGAGTCAATGGAAGGCTGGGCGGAGCTAACTTGCTGCTCGGCGGTGATCTGCTTGGTTAGCGCAATCTTGGCCAGGTTGTCGAACTTGTCAGCCGCAGCGGCGTCACCAGCGTTGCGTAGCTCATCGGCCTTACGGGAGGCGGCTAGGGCCTTGTTGCCCCAGTCAGTAGCCTCAGCGGTGTACTTGGCCTGGTCCTTTTCGGCCATGCGTAGGTTACCGATGGACTGGGCTACAGCCTGGCGGGCCTCCACAATAGAGTTGGAGTAGTCGCGTACCAGCTGGTCCAGCATCTTTTGCGGGTCTTCAGCGCGGTCAATAAGCGCGTTAATGTTAGCGCGGGTCAGCTGGGAAATTCGCCCCAGAATCGTTTGCTTCTCAGCCATGAGTTATACCTTTCGTTTTATTGTCTGCCAGGTTGGCGGGGCAGCACGGATATGACGATTAATTTTTAAAAAAAATCGCCGAAGTCTATGTCGGAATCGCCGAAATCCGGGCCGCCACCCCAGTCATGGTTACCAATACTACGGGTAACATTTCCGATTACGTCACCCAGCAAGATACCACCTAGCATCATGGTGCCCATATCGATTCCGCTGGAGCCAATAGCGCGTGGCTGATTGGCGTTAAAACGGTTAATGTCCCGCTGGGCCTGGCCCTGGGCGCGGCCGATAAGCTGCTCAGCATGACCAATAGCCTGCCCGGCCCGCACCGGATCATTCCTAAGGCTCTGCTTAGCTTCAGAAGCCAGGCGTGAAGCTTCAGCTAGGTCAGTGCGGGCGGCGATCCCTACCGCGCCACGGGCCGTAGAAATCATGTTGGTAACCGCATCAATAGAGGCGTTAAGCCGACCCAAGCGCTGATCAAGGCCGGCGCGGGCACGGTTACGTACCTCTTCCTGGCTGCGGGCCTGCTCTAGGGCGTTATCCAAAGCAGCCTCAGCGGCGGTGAGCTCATTAAGCGGGGCCACTGGGTCTAGCTGGCTTTGGCTCAGCACCCGCTGGCCGGCCGCAATGGCGCGCTGGGCGCGAGTCACTAGCGGGTCAAGCACGGCTGCGGGCACGGGCCCATTAGGCTGGCCTAGACGCTTAGCATCCTCAATGTCAGAGCTAATAGAGGTGATAGCCGCAGTTAGGTTAGCGGCAGCATTTTCCAGCAGGGAGCGTGTCGCCATCACCTGGTTAGCTAGTTCGCCCGCCTGAGTGACGGTAGAACTAGCCAAACGAATCTGCTCTAGTGCCAGCACACTATTGCCAGCCTCATAGGTTTCTTTAGCCTGGGCTGCAGTCACCTGGGCGGCCTTGAGTAGTTTGGCGGCCCGCTCAGGGGCGTCAGCCACTGAAGCAAGCGATTCAGCCGGGTAGGTGGCAGATAGTGCAACCAGCAGCGAGCGGGCGTTTTCAATACTGACGCGCACCTCGCTTACCTGAATATTTAGCTGCGAGAGGGTGTCAGGAATATTAGCTAACACATCACGCTTAGAAGCGAACTGCTGCTCCTGGGACTTAATTGCGTTAGTGGCCCGCTGGCAGCGATCGAGCAGCTCATTAAGCATGTGGTGACGCTGCACCGGGGTCTCAGGGCGATCGTCGTCAAGTAGACGGCGCAACTCAAAAGCCCGGCTCAACTCCGCCTTGGCACTATCAATAGCGTTAGCAAAAGCTTGCGTTTCAGAACTAGAAAACTGTGCCTGCGCAAAAGCCAGCTCCTGATCGGCGGTGTGCACCAAATCGTCGGCGGCCATTAGTGCAGAGTTAGCCTGTGCATCGAGCTGGTTTAGATCCACTCCGGGCATTAAACCCGCAGTGGGAGCGGCCTCGATGCGTTTACGCATATTCGAATTGGAAGTGCTCAGCGCCACGATGGCGGCTAGCACAGCCCCAATTATGAAGATAAATAAAGCGGTTCCCATAGTCTTTCCTGCCTGCTGCGTCCCTCAGTAGTCTATGTCAGGAGCGAACCAGACGCGCCATGCATGAGAAAGTATTTCCCTTAGAGCCGCCAACATGTTTCTATAGGCACTATGTCCCAGGATTCCTCAATCACTGACGCGATTAATAAAACTCCGGTCCTCACTGTTTTCCAGCCCGCATCTACGGTTGGCATTGCCCGGTTTGGACAGTGGCTAGCTTCTGAGGGAGCTATCCTTAACACCATTGACTTAGCTGCTCAGCCGGTCCCAGCTTACAGTGAGCTAAACAGCGATGGCATCATCATTCTGGGTGGCCCTATGGGTGCTAACGACGGAGCCGACTACCCCTGGATGGAGCCGCTCAGTCAGCTGGTGCGTGAGGCCCACGCCCACGCCATGCCGGTGTTTGGTATCTGCCTGGGCTCCCAGCTCTCCGCCCGCGCCCTGGGTGGGCAGGTAGCTAGCCCCGCCCCCGGACAAGGCGAGCGTGGCCTAGCTAGTGTCTTCCTCACCGAAGCAGGCCAGGAAGATGAAGCCATCGCAGAAATGTTCGCCCAAGGTGACGCCGCTAGTGCCCGTGTGGATGTAGCCACCAATGAGGGCACCCAACTGCCCGTGCCGGTAAACCACAACGACGCCGTCGTCACCCTACCCCCGCAAGCCAAACTGCTGGCCAGCTCTAAAGACTGCCCCATTGAGGCCTGGCGTCTGGGCAGCGTGCTGGGCTTGCAGTGGCACCCTGAAGTGGTGCCTGAGCGCCTATACCTGTGGGCCAAAGAAGATGGGGTTAAAGCCGGGCTGGATCAGGCCACTATCAAGCGCCAAGCCGACGACGTACTGGCCCAGGGGCGCCGCATTGACGCCATCACCTGCGCCATGGGTCGCGCAGCTGCACGTATGTTACTGCGCAAGGCCCGCGCCTATCGGGTACTGCAAAGCGTCGTAGACTAAACCATGTGACCGATCAACGTTTAGGGGCGGCACCCACCGCCACTCAGGCTGCGGCCGCCGCCAAAGACAAAGTGCTGTGTAGTGAGCAAGTTATTGAGGTAGCTCGCATGGCGCTAGCTGACATTACCGACCCGGCTAGCGTCGGTGACTATAGCGGGGCTATTCCCACCGGCAAGCGTATGGTCACCCACCTGTTTGATTGCAAGCTGCCCGGCTATCGCGGCTGGCGTTGGCAGGTTACTGTGGCGCGCCCTTCGCGAGCCCGCCAGGCCACCATTTGCGAGCTAGACCTGGCTCCCGGTGAGGATGCGCTGCTAGCTCCGGCCTGGGTGCCTTGGGAGCAGCGCTTGCAGCCCTCAGATGTGAACCGTGGTGACCGGCTACCCTTTCGAGAATTAGATGAGCGCCTCCAGCCTGGCTGGCAGGCCACCGACGACGCCGTAGCTGACGCCGTGGCTGTTGATGAGCTCTACTTGGGTCGCGCCCGGGTGCTTTCACCACAGGGCCTGGCCGCCGCCGCCCAGCGCTGGTACGAGGGTGATCACGGCCCTGCTGCTGACGGTGTGCGCCGCGCTCACGCCAGCTGCTCTAGCTGCGGTTTCCTGATGCGCATTGATGGACCCATGCGCCGCCTGTTTGGGGTGTGCGCTAACGCCTGGTCTCCCGACGACGGCCAGGTGGTTTCCATGGATCACGGCTGTGGGGCTCACTCAGAGACTGACGTGCCCGAGCGAGAAACAGCTTGGCCCGCCAACGCACCTATCGTGGATGAAGGTGCGGTAGAGGTGGAGTCGGCCAACTAAAAGCGGGCCCAAAAGCGCCGGCACACACTGGCGCGCGGCGGGGACCGTGAGAGATCAGGGCCGCGCGGGGGCCGCGAGGCTTGCGCGGCTTAAATATCGCGGTAACGCAGGCTAAGGGCCTCGCCGGCAGCGACGTCGTCGACAGGGGTGCTGTTATCTTCACTTAACGGGCCGCGACCTAGGGCTTTGCGATACTCGTGCACGCCACCCCAAGCCATACCGATCACCCCAATAACAATTCCACACAGGCAAATTTCCAAAGCGGCCGAGCGTGAAGCCGTGGCGCCCAGCAAAATGGACAGCCCCACCGCCGCCAGAGCCCAAATGCTGGTGCCCACAGCCATTAGGTGCAGCGCGTCCACATTCTCGGGGCCAACAGTGGGCAGGGACTTATAGTGCGCCAGATTGTGCTCAGTATTTTTATCTGCCGGCGCCGGGATAGGCGCCTTGGGTTTAGGGCTGCGCTTAATGGATAGGGATTTAAAGCGCTTAATAGCCGACGCCGGAACGTCAGTCGGGGCTGCAGCTGCGGCTGCCGGGGCTGCCGGAAGCGGGGCCTGGGACTGCGCCGGGGCTGGAGCTGATGAGGCTGGGGCCGGAGCTGGCGGCTGTGGGGCACTTTGTTGAAGGCCCGGAGGGGAAGGCGGGGCCATTAAGGCCGGTTGGGCGGCATTAGCTACATTGCCGACGACGCGGTTTGCTAACTGGTTGGCATCAGCTTTGCGCTGGCGTCTTTTGGCGCCAAAGAGTTTGCGGCGTGGGCGGCTAGCGTTGGGGGCAGACTGGGGATGGGTACTGGGGGCTGGCGGCGCAAAGTTCTGGCCGGGTACCGGGGTGGCAGAAGCTACTGGGTAGCCGGGTACTGGGGCGACGGGAGATGTGGGGTTGTAGCCGGGTGCCGTCGGGCCAGGGGCTTGCTGGGGCACAAAGTTCTGAGCGGGACCAGGGGCGTGCTGATAGCGCGGATCCTGATAGCGCGGGTATTGGCCAGCACGTGCGGCAGTGGCTTGGGCTGCGGCTGCGTGGGCGGCAGCAGCATTGGCAGCTGCGCGCTGGGCTGCAGCACGCTGAGTGGCGGCGTGGGTGGCAGCAGCGCGGGCGGCTGCATGCTGGGCCTGTGCTAGTTGAGCCTGCTGGGCCTGCGCACGCATGGCGGCTTCACGCATGGCGGCTTCACGGGCAGCCATAGCGGCCATCTGCTGCGCGCGCTCACGCTGCGCACGCTCACGCTCGGCCTGCTCAGCAGCAAGCTGCTCGTAGATCCCCATAGCCTCTCCTTAAGCCGGTCACCAGGTAGTTCGGGGCGCTTAGGCGCTAACTGCATACTACTAAGCGGTTAGGTGGCAAAACTTGCTGTGATTTAGTTCTCTGATGGCGATATTGCCCTTTTCTGGACGTAAAAGTCAAAATGGGCTAGGTGAGTACTGCAAGCGCTACTAATGCGCAACTAAGTCCGCTAGATCGGTTCTTCAAGATCTCCCAAAGGGGTTCCACCGTCGCCCGCGAAGTACGTGGTGGCCTGGTTACCTTCTTCTCCATGAGCTACATTTTGGTGCTCAACCCGCTTATCCTTAGCACTCCCCACGACGGAATCGCTCCGCTGGGCACCTCCGCCCAGATCGCTTCCGGTACCGCATTTATTGCCGGTGTTATGACCATCCTGATGGGTGTAGTAGCCAACTACCCGCTAGCTTTGGCTGCTGGTCTAGGCATCAACGCCATGGTGGCCTACACCCTGGTTGGTATGCACGGCATGACCTATGCCGACGCTATGGGTCTAATCGTGATCGAGGGTCTAGTCATCCTCCTGCTAGTGCTAACCGGTTTCCGTGAAGCTGTGTTCCGCGCAGTTCCCGCCCAGCTCAAGACTGCTATCAGTGTTGGTCTGGGCCTTTTCATTGCGCTTATTGGTCTGATTGACTCCAAGGTGGTACGTCAAGGTGGCACCCCGCTAGAGCTTGGCCTGGGTGGTTCGCTACAGGGCTGGCCCACGCTGGTGTTCATGTTTGGCCTATTCCTAACCCTGATTTTGATGGTGCGTAAGGTTCGTGGCGCCATCCTGATCGGTATTCTTTCCTCCACCGTGCTAGCCGTCATCGTTGAAGCTGTCGCCAACCTGGGCGCTTTCGACGCTGAAAAGAACAAGACCGGCTGGTCCCTGACCGTGCCGCACCTAAACGGCTCACCTTTCGCCCTGCCTTCCTTCGAAACCCTAGGTAAGTTCTCCCTGCTGGGTTCTATCGATAAGGTAGGCATTGTTTCGGTAGTGCTGCTGGTGTTCACCCTGCTGCTGGCCGACTTCTTCGACACCATGGGCACCATGATCGCCGTCGGTGCTGAAGGTGACCTGCTGGACTCTGAGGGCAACCCGCCCAAGACCCGCGAAATCCTGGTAGTTGACTCTCTAGCTGCAGTTGCTGGTGGTATGGGTGGCGTTTCCTCCAACACCTCTTATATTGAGTCCGCCACCGGTGTTGGTGAAGGTGCCCGTACTGGTTTGGCCAGTGTGGTTACCGGCTGCCTGTTCTTCCTGTCGATGTTCATTGCCCCGCTGGTAGGTATGGTTCCCTACGAGGCGGCCACGCCTGCTCTGGTGATCGTTGGTTTCTTGATGATGACCCAGGTGGCTGAGATTGACTGGACTGACCTGGAAATTGCCATCCCGTCCTTCCTGACTATCGCCATGATGCCCTTCAGCTACTCCATTACTAACGGTATTGGTGCTGGCTTCTTGTCTTATGTGGTGCTGGCTGTGGCTCGCGGAAAGGTCAAGCAGATTCACCCGCTGATGTGGCTGACTGCCGTGCTGTTCCTGGTTTACTTCACCCTGGCCCCCATTAAGGCCATTTTGGGTGTCAGCTGATTCCTTATAAACCCGTAAGGGGGGTGCGGCTTTTAGCTGCGCCCCCCTTTTTTGCTGCCGTGTGAGCCTGGTTTTTAGGGCCGACGGCGCTCGGGGATTTGCCTGCTGCCTCCAGCTTCCAGGGGGTTGATGGTGCGCTGGGAGGGGCCGGCGTCGTCGTCGTAACTTGACTTGCAGCGGGGGCGGCGCGGCCGGGACGAGTGGTGACGCGGCTGGGGCGAGTGGTGACGTGGCTGGGACAGGGGCAGGCGTAAAATTTAGAACCTTAAGGAGGCTAGCTTTTACGTGAGAGAAACTTTCGCATCCCTGAAATATCCCGCTTACCGCATCTGGTTTTTTAGTGCCCTGATTGCCAATATCGGCACCTGGATGCAGCGCATCGCCCAAGACTGGCTGGTGCTGCGCACACTTACCAACGATTCCGCCTATGCGGTGGGTGTAGTTAGCGCCCTGCAATTTGGGCCCTCCCTGCTGTTCTCGCCCCATGCCGGGGTGGTGGCCGACCGGGTCAATCCACGTAAATTACTGGTATGCACCCAGGGTTTAATGGGTTTAATTAGTGCCCTGCTGGCAGCAGATGTGATCAGTGGTCAGGTGCAGCTGTGGCATGTGTATGTGGCGGCGGCACTGGCTGGGGTGGTGGCCGCCTATGACGCCCCGGTGCGCCAAACTTTTGTGGCTTCTATGGTGCCGGTTGGCTCGCTATCTAATGCGGTGGGGCTAAACGCCACCAGCTTTAACGCGGCCCGCCTAATTGGCCCCGCTTTTGCTGGTTTGGTTATTAACTGGGTTGGTGAAGGCTGGGTGTTTGCCATCAACGCACTGACCTTCTTAATGCCGATGGCAGCGCTGATCTTGACCCCCAGGCGTCACTTTCGCGAGGTGGAGCGCTCTAAACCCAAACCTGGACAGCTCCGTGAAGGGGTGGCTTACCTGCGTTCACGCAGCGACATCTTGGTGATTATGGTGGTGATCGCCGTCGTTAGCGCCATGACCCTTAACTTCCCGGTCACCTTAGCTGCCATGGTACGTTCCACCTTCCATATGGAGGCTGACGCATACGGCAATGTTTCTAGTGCTTTTGCTATCGGCTCGCTTACTGGGGCGCTAGTGGCGGCCCGACGCCGAGATGCGCGGGTGCGGCTGGTGATTATTGGGGCCCTGGGGCTGGGGGTAGCCACCTGCATTTTGGCTTTGATGCCTAATTACTACACCTTTATGGCGGCTTCTATCCCGGTAGGTTTCTTTGTGCTTAGCCTGCTTACCGCCGCCAACCAGACCGTGCAGCTAACCACCCCGGAGGCGGTGCGGGGGCGGGTAATGAGCCTATATGTAATGGTGTTGCTAGGGGCGACGCCGATCGGCTCACCTGTGGTGGGGTGGCTATCGGACGCTTTTGGGCCGCGCGCCGCCCTGATAGCTGGTGGGATTAGTTCAATGACGGCGGCCCTGCTGGTTAGCCTGTGGGCTTTTAAAGCCTGGAATATTCGCCTTAGGTATTTGCGTCACGCGCCTTTTGTGGAAACCGTGCGATTGCGTCAGGGTGAGGCCGACAATGAAAACGGCCTTATTTCGCCACAAGATGACCAGTTAAAGCGTTGCTAGGCTGGTTAGGAGTGCCTCAGTAAACCTGGGAGTGATAGCCTGACCTCAGTTGGATGAGGTTTAGCAATAACGCTGCCTTAACTGCACCATCCCGAAGGGTCCCCGCGTTACACCATGAGCGACTTAATCGACACCACCGAAATGTACCTCAAGACGGTTTACGAGCTTGAAGAGGACGGCGTCACGCCGCTGCGCGCACGCATTGTGGAGCGTCTAGACCATTCTGGCCCCACGGTTAGCCAGACTGTGGCCCGTATGGAGCGCGACGGCCTAATCCATGTGGCCCCCGACCGTTCCCTTGAGCTAACTGACGCCGGCCGTCACCGCGCTACCGAGGTGGTACGCAAGCACCGCCTAGCTGAGCGACTGTTACTAGATGTGATCCGCCTGGACCGCAATCTGGTGCATCAGGAGGCTTGCCGCTGGGAGCACGTAATGAGCGACGACGTCGAGGCGCGTCTGCTGGCCGTACTAGATGACCCGGGTGTAGACCCCTTCGGTAACCCCATTCCTGAAGCGGGCGATCAGCGCCCCGCCCCGGCAGCCGACGAGATGAGCGTAGAAGAGGCGCGTCGTCGGGGAGTGCAGCGCGGCGTAATCAAGCGCCTAGGTGAGCCGGTACAGGCCCGTGAAGAGGTCTTTACTGAGATCAACAAGGCCGGTATTGCCCCCGGAGTGTCAGTAAATATCAGCACTGATGCCCACGGCGTCATTGTCACCACCGATGCGGGCGCCCGTATCTTCCTAACCGACGCCATCGCGCGTCACGCCTTTATTTTCCGAGGCTGATCAATATAGGGCAGGCTGGGCCGCTAGTGCGCAGCTCAGCCACCGTCAGGCGACGACGTAAGTAGGGCTACGTCGTCGCCTTTTTGTTCCAAAAGTTGAATAAATCATGATCACTGGCGGCAAATCACAAGAGCAATTTCTAAGCTGACAGTGCGAAACAAAATGGCGGTATGGCGCGGAAAAAACGGGAACCAAGTTTACTCTTGTGGCCTGCGCTACATCAAGAAGTGTTACCTTACTGTGACAACTGGCTTGAAGTTAGGCTACAGTCTTACCTGTCGCGAACCATACTGGTTTACGATCGCGGAGGTCAGAGCCAAGTCCCGTTATGGCCAAAGTGGAAACAGATCCGGCTAACGGGACCGGAGTTATCTAGGTGCCGATGCGCATTTGGCGGAAGTTTCCGCTAAGGTAACCCCGTAAGGCTCAAACAGGAGAAACCAATGTCTAAGACGTCCACTGCGCGCCACCGTAAGGCAGCCCGCCCGCTTAACTCGCTGGTCGGTGCCTCCCCCATGGTGCGTCGCTCCCTAGCCGTCGCTGCATCCTCGGGTCTCGCTCTTACTGTGGTTGCTTCCGGTGCGGCCGCATCCGGCACCAGCGCCCAGGCCGCAAACAGTGCGGGTACTCTTAAGAGCGCCTCTGTTACCACCGTGGCTCTTGATGCACGCGAAGCCGTAACTACTAACGCCGCTCTCGATGTCTCTGGTGACGTTCAATGGAGCGCTGACTCTTCGGCCCAGGCCGGTGTAAGTGTTGAGAAGAAGGCAGAGCCGGCCCCCGCCGCCACTGCCACCCCTGCAGCTGACACCACCAAGGACAAGGCTGAGGCTGAAGAGACCCCCGCTGCCACTCAGAGTGAATCTGAGAGCGAGTCCTCCAGCTCTACTACCACCCAGGCTGAAACCCCGGCTCCGGCCGCCAGCGCCAGCGCTTCCTCTGTGGCCGCCCTGGCCATGCAGTACGTAGGTGTGCCCTACGTGTGGGGTGGCTCTAGCCCCTCCGGCTTCGACTGCTCCGGTCTGGTTTCCTACGTTTACGCCCAGTTCGGTGTAAGCCTGCCCCACCAGAGTGAAGGTATCCGCGCTGCTGGTACCGTCGTCAGCGCCTCCGAGGCTCGCCCCGGTGACGTTGTGTGGTGGCCGGGTCACGTAGGTATCTACATGGGTAACGGCATGATGGTCGATGCCGCCAACGAATCCATCGGTGTGCAGTACGCTTCTGTCTACGCCGGTGCCACTTACCTGCGAATTTCCTGAATTTAGCTATGGTAGGGAGGGTCCGCATATGCGGGCCCTCTTTTTGTTTGTCTGCGTTGCCCGTGGGGCTTGTTTGTCTGCGCCGGTTGTGGGGTTGCCTATAGGGTCGCCTAAAGGCTCGACGGCGCCGCTGTGGTTTATCGGGGCGACGGCGCCGCTGCGGTTAGCTCTAGTGGTTAGGCGGGGCTGGTGATACCGCTGGGCTAATAGCGCCGGTAAGTAGTGCTGTGGAGCTGGTCACGGCGCTGGAGGGTGGGCGGCGACGTCGGCCATAGGACTAAAGGCACACTGAAGTGCAACCAAAAATGGGCACCCGCAAGAATGTGTTTGTCAACACATTAACGCTGACAGGCTATGTTATGAGCAACTGACTTAGTTGACCATTGATTGGTGTGTAAGCCGCGTAAATACTGCCAATAGTGCAAGTGGTACAAAGCTTGCTACATGCCACTAAGTCTGCTACAAAATGCTTTTGATCTGCATAGACGTCTGAAAATATGCAAACTCCATGGGTGCAAATAGCGAATAATTGCGATACAGTGTCGTATACCTCACTTAGGAGGCGTGTCGGTCCTCATGCCTTCAAGTGAACCGTAGTTAGGAAGGTGTCGACCAATGACCACAGACAATGTTGTCCTCGTGGGCGTAGACGGCTCGCTTGAGTCGCTGGAAGCTCTGCGGTGGGCAGTACAACACGCGGCGCACTCCGGTGCTCGTGTGCACTTAGTTTGTGCGTATTCTTTGCCTTCGTTCACGGCAGGTTCGCTAGATGGTGGATATGCCGGTATTGACGACAGTGCAATTCGGGCTGGTGCCCAAAAAGTTATTGAAGAGGCCGAAGCCATTGTGCGTGAGGCCAATGTGCCGGTAACCAGTGCGCTGGAGACCGGCGATCCCACTGGGGTGCTAGTGGAACTATCGCGCGAGGCTAGCCTTGCGGTAGTAGGTACTCGTGGGGGCGGCGGCTTCGCTGACCGCCTACTAGGTGCCGTCTCCTCAGCACTTCCTGCTCACGCCCACTGCCCGGTGGCGGTTGTGCCTCAACACAAAGAGGGATCGGCCTTCACGCCGGTAAGGCGCATCGTGGTGGGTGTTGACGGTTCTGACTCATCCCGCAAGGCGCTGACTGCTGCAGTGGTAGCCTCACACCTGTGGAATGCAGAGCTCACCGCCATCGCTGCCGTACCCATCGCGGCTGGCTCAGGCGCACTGGCCTGGCTACCGGCCGCTGTAGACCATGAAGAAGTTGTTAACGATCTACGCGCAGGCTTAGATCGCACGATCGCTGCAGTTACCAAGGATTACCCGGATGTGCGCGTGCGCCGGCACGTGCTAGACGGGAACGCAGCAGAACTCATGGCTGAGTTCTCTACTGCGGTAGACCTGATAGTGGTGGGCTCTCGCGGTCGCGGCGGCTTCTCTGGAATCCTGCTCGGCTCCACCTCTCAAGCCGTCCTCAGCCACGCAAGCTGCCCAGTGCTGGTAGTACCTCAGCGTGTGCGTGAGGAGCCGGCTCGGCGAGGGAATACTCCCTGGCCGCGTGCATAGCATAGATAGCCGGTAGCGGTCGTCATCACCTTAACTCGGCGTCACCCGCCGCAAGGCGGGTGACGCCACTATGTCTGCAGCTGCTAAACTAGTTTCCATAATGCCCTCGTAGCTCAGGGGATAGAGCACCGCTCTCCTAAAGCGGGTGTCGGACGTTCGAATCGTCTCGGGGGCACAAATTGAATGGAAAACTGGATATATCCTGACATTTACCGGTTAAAGTCATGGGTTTTTGGCGTACTTGCACGCTTTGGGGTAACTCTTGCGCACAGCTCACGTAGGGTTAACACATGAAACACCAAGACACCGCTCATCGTCGCCTTGCCCTGGTTGCTACACCATTAGTTTTGCTATTTGCGCTTGGGGCTTGCGGCTCAGATACCAAGCCTGCTGCGGAAAGTTCCGCCAAACCCACCACGGTAGCCACCGCCAGCGCAAAATCTGCTGCTAGCGCCAGCGCAACGGCTACTGTGCCCGGGCTTAAGGCCGGTGAAATCCCGGCGGTACCGGTTTTCTCTATTCCCTCCATTGGCGTGTTCGCACAAAACTCGGACAAAGCCATAATTGAAAGCACCAAAGAACTAAGCACTGTTCCTGGCATTAGTGTCAGCCCCGCCAAGTGTGACGGCAATGGCGTGGTTTCCGGCAGCACCATCCTCAGTGGCTCTGGTGCGGGCGTAACCAGCAGCGACAGCGGCTCCGTAATTAACAGTGGTACCGGCGCCGGCGTCATCACTGACGGTCCAGTTAACATTACTTATAGTGGTGAAGGCTCAGGTACTTACACCAACTCTGAAACCGGTGAAAACATCAACATTTCCTCCGACGGCTCAGGCACCTATAAGAGCAAGACCCTAAGCATCAACGTTTCCTCGGACGGCTCAGGTACCTACGACAACTCTGAAACCGGCGTTAAGATCAATATCTCCTCCAACGGTTCAGGCACCTACGAGGACACAAAAAACAACATTAAATATAACAACAACGGTAACGGCGGCGGAACCTACACTTCTGCCACGCTAAACATCATCAACAATGGTGATGGCACTGCCCTGGTAAACGGGCAAAAAATTAAAGCCGAAAAACTGCCCCCGGTAGCCAAGGTAGGTAAATTCCCCAAGGTTGAAAGCCTCAAACCCGTCAAGAGCTGCGGCACGGTAATCACCCTGCAAGACGGTGTGCTGTTCGACTTCGGTAAATACGATCTGCGCCCCGAAGCCAAAGCCACTTTGGCTAAGCTGGCCACTGTACTCAACCAGGCTAAGGTGCCCGCCGCGCAGATCAACGGACACACCGACTCTATCGGTGACGACGCCTTCAACCAGGATCTGAGCGAAAAGCGCGCCTCCGCCGTCGCCACTCAGCTCAAGGCCGACGGCGTCACCGCTAACCTGCAAACCCGCGGTTATGGCAAAACCCAGCCGGTAGCTGACAACACCAACGCTGACGGCTCCGACAATCCGGCCGGCCGTCAAGCCAACCGCCGCGTCGAGATCTACATTCCGGCATTCTGAGCTTAGTGGCTACAGACAACCAGGGAGGTACCTGCGGGTATCTCCCTGGCGGTTTTTGCGGGTATCTCCCTGATGCTTTATGAGGGGGCTTGTTCTTGGGGATTGAGCGCCAATAACGAAAAAATTCGCGCCAGCGCCCCCAGTGTGAAATGATGGACATCAATAGATTTTGGAGGGTAGGCCATGAGTGCACAGCCGCAGGTCAACCAGGAGCGAGTGAGGACCTGGCTGGAAAATGCGGGCCTGGAATACACCGTCGACAGTGCGGGAATTATTTCAGTTAACTTTGCCGTGTGTACCGTAGTGATCGGGTTACAACACGATAATTTCATCTGGGTGCGTGCGGTTTGGAAAGCTAACTTAACCCGCACCGACGCTGCGCTGCTGCAAACCTATATAAACGAACTAAACGCCAAGCGTTTCATGCCGCAGCTGGGCATTTACGGGCGCAACACTGACACCCCAGTGCTGCGGGCGGCAGTAGCCGGAATCATCATGGAAGGCATGAGTGACGCGCAGCTGGATGAATTCATGGACCTGGCAATTGCCGCCACAGAAGGTGCTTTGCGCGAATTAAGTATGGAGCATCCAGACCTGATGGGGGAGAGTGAATAATGGCTTGGTGGCAACATCCTGAAGATCAAGACACCCCGCCGGTAACGATAGAACGCCTCACCGAATGGTATGAGCAGCAAGGCTACAAATACGGCGTAGACGGCGACGACGAACGCCAGTATGTGGTTAGTGGTTTCGGTGGCTTTGGCGTGATTATGGAGATCACCCGCGCTGGACTGCTGCGCGTGCACGGCCTGTACGACGTCGACATGAGCGTTAGCGAAGAAAATCGCTCACGCCTAGACTCCGTGTGCTGCTACTACAACGAAAACGCCCTGTTTCCCACCCTCTACAGTGAGGCTGACGATACCGGGCTACAAATACGCTCAGACTTTGTAATTCCCGTGGGGCGTGGTGCCAACGGCAAACAGCTCAGCAGCTACATCTACACCATGCTCGACGCCACCCTAGACGCCCTGCGCACAGCCCGCCTCGACCTAGGGTTGGAACCCAACCAGGAAGCTGACTGATGTCCACATTCCAAGTAGACCTGCGCGGCATGGTAGATCTGCTTTCGCGCAATCTCTACTCTGGTCCGCGCGTGTATGTGCGCGAACTGCTACAAAACTGCGTGGATGCTATCTCTGCACGCCGCGAACTAGACCCGCAGGCTCCCGCCCGCATCTCTTTCACCATTGAAGGCAACACCCTTACCTGCGCCGACACCGGCATTGGCTTAACCGAGCAGGAGGCGGGCACGCTCCTATCCACCATTGGTGCCTCCTCTAAACGCGACGAGCTGGGCCTGGCCCGCTCAGACTTTTTGGGTCAATTCGGTATCGGGCTGCTGTCCTGCTTTATGGTCAGCCCCGAAATTGATGTGCGCTCACGCTCAGCCAAAGACCCCAACGCCCCCACCGTGCACTGGCAGGGACACACTGACGGCACCTACAGCGTAGACGTGCTCGACGCCGTCGACCCGGGGGTGCTGCGCCAAAGCGGCACCGTAATCACCCTGCACGCCCTGCCCGGCGAAGTGTGGATGGAGCCAGACACAGTGCGCTCGCTGATCGACGAGTTTGGCTCACTACTGCCGGTAGAGATTGAAGTGCGCTCCCAGGGGCGCACCACCCACCACGGCAACGCCAAGGCCCCCTGGGAACTGCCGCGTGAGCAGCAGGTGCGCTGGTGCCGTGAAAACCTAGGCTTTAACCCTTCCGAGATTCTCGAAATTGAGATTCCCGGCTCGGGGCTACACGGACTGGTGGCTATTAACCCTGATGGGGTGAGCACCAACGACTCGCGCCACACCGTCTACGTCAAGCGGATGCTGGTTTCGCGCTCCGCTCAGGGGCTGGCCCCCAAGTGGGCTTACTTTGCGCGGGTGGTGGCCGACGCCGATTACCTGCGGCTAACTGCCTCACGTGAGCAGCTAGCCGACGACGACCTACTGCACGACACCGCCAATGCGGTAGGTACCGGTATTCGCACCTGGCTAGAGCGCCTAGCTAAGCACGCCCCGGGCTCGTTTAACGAGTTCGTGGCCAGCCACGCGGTAGGCCTGCGCTCAGTGGCCCTAACTGACGACTACATGCTGGACCTAGTGTCTAAGTACGTGCCCTATCAGACCACGCTGGGCCCGCGCACGCTGGTGGAGCTAGCCGAGATGGATAAGCCGGTGCGCTATACCCGCAGCGTAGATCAGTACCGGGCGCTGGCGGATGTGGCCGCTAGCCAGGAACTGGTGCTGGTAAATGCTGGCTACGCCTATGAGGATGAGGTGCTGGGCGCCTTTATGCGCAACCAGACAGTGTCTGGTAAGAGTGTGAACATCTCTCTGGTAGACCCCGGTGACCTGCTAGATGCCTTCCAGAACGCCTCCCCGGCAGAAGAAGCTGAAGCTTTAGACCTGATGCTGGTAGCTGCCCGAGCTATCAACCCGGCAGACTGTGAAGTGGTGCTACGTCGCTTTGAGCCGGCCACCATGCCAGCCCTGTACCTGCCAGACCCGGATCTGGCTGAACGCCAGGTAGCTAAAACTGCGCGCGAAAACGCTGACAGTATCTGGCAAGAACTACTGGGCGTAACTGACCCATTTGCTAATTCACGCCCCCCGCGACTAGTGCTTAACCGCGCCAACTCTTTGGTGGCGCGCCTAGTGGCGGTAGGCTCCAACGAGAAAATTGCTAGCCAAGTACTGCGCGGCCTATATGTGCAGTGCCTGCTAGCCGGGCGTCAGCCGCTGGGACCCAAAGAACGTGCCTGGGCGGCGCAAGCCCTGGGGGCTTTGCTAGATATGGCGTTGCAGGGCTAACACCAACTAGCAGGCTGGGAAGGAACACCATGACTACTGCCGACGACGTTCGTCAGCAACTTGACTATGTCTACGCTCTGGCTTACGGCCGGGCCCGCATCACTGCGGCCGCCGAGGCCGCCAATGCCTCACTGGGCATTGATGACACTGCCCTGCAGCTAGAAGCCCATCAGCTACTAGTTGAGGCCTATGTACAAGGCAGTGAACGCTGGAAAGCCATGGCACCTTTCTCCTGGTGCTTGGCGCTGTACAAAAACCACCCCGAATATTTCGATGAAGAGCGCTTGGACACGCTGCGCTGGCAGTACAAGTGGATCATTGAAATGGTGTGTAAAAACCCCGATATTAAACGCTCTCAGATTGAGTCTCTATTTAAGCAATTTAGCGACTTCTACCATGAGCAGGGGCTTAGCTCCCACACGGTGTACGGCATCGGGGTGTGGATGTACCAGAGCCTAGGTGAACTAGACCTGGCCTATGAGCAGCTAACCTCCTGGCGTGCCACCCCCACCGACGAGTTTTCTGACTGCCCCGCCTGCGACCTGCAAATTCAAGTGGACTACGCCACCGCCGTCGAAGACTGGCAGCTAGCCCTCAGCGCCACCATCCCGGTGTTAGGCGGTACCGTGGGCTGCGCCGACCAGCCCCAAGCCACCCAGGCGCGGGCCCTGCTACCCATGCTGTACACCAACCGGCCCAAGGATGCCTGGGATGCACACCTACGCTCCTACCGGGTATCACGCCGCGACCCTGGCAACGCCGTAAAACTAGGTTTACACCTGCAATACCTGGCCCTATCTGGGCACCTCGCTAGGGGCCTGCGGGCCCTGCGTGAAACCCTGCCCCTAATCAAGGCGGTAGACAGTGCCTACGCCCTGTGGGAGCTACTAGTTGGCGCAGCTTTGGTAGCCCGCGAATCGGTGGCAGCCGGGCAGGGGCAGGGGCTAGTTAGTATCGACGTCGACACCAAAAACATGTGGTGCCCGGGAATGGAAATTACCTCCCAAACCACCATGTCCCAGCTTTACGAAGGCCTCACCCAGTGGGCCTACGATCTGGCCGCAAAATTCGACGCCCGCAACCAGAACAGCTTCTTCACCGACACCACCCGCACTCGCCTAGAGCGCGAAACCTTCAAAAACCTAGGCGACGCCGACGACAGCTTCGCCTCCCTAGGCGTAGACCTGCTAGAGATCGGCGAAGAACTGCCAGAGGGCGTCGCCCTTGGTGAAAAAGGCGGACTGGAAACTATTGAGGCCCCCGCGCGCCCCAACCAAAAACTCAGCCCCCTCAAAGATGACGAACTAGCTCCCTACCCGGCGGTAGACCTGAGCCGACCCAAGCCGGTAACCGACGTCAACCAGGCCATGGAGCGCTATATCGCCCAGTTCTTTGATATCGGCACCGACCTGGAATTTGAATACCTAATGGACCAGCTAATCACCCCTGGTTACGCTGAAGCCATTGAAGCCATGGACATTGATCCAGTGGCTAAATACGTGTCCCTAGCAGGTATTCACAGTGCCCTGCTGGATCCCCAAGGAGCCATTACCTGGCGGGCGCGGGCGCGTGAAGCAGTGCTAGAGCGGCTGAACTCCCAGGAAGCCAGCCGGGGCCTGCTAGCCAAGCTTAAAAACAAGCGCGCCGGACGGGTAGCTTTTGACGAGTCCTACCTGGTGGCCTTTGAAATCTCTGACATTGACTCTGAGCTGAGCCTAGAGCAGATGAGCGGGGATGAAGACTCCAATGTTGACAAGCGCACCAAACGCCAACAGAAACTTGAAAGCCTCTACCAGCTCACCGCTGACATGGTTGAGCGAGGCTGTGAAGAGCGCGAGCGGCAAAAGGACTTTGACAGTTTCCTGTTTTCTATTGCCGGCAGCCTGATTGGCACATCCTTGCAGCTAGAAGACAAAGAACTGGCCGCAAAGTGCCTAGAGCTACGACGCACCATTGCCCAGCGCCCACTAAACCTGGAGGCGGGTCAAGGCCAGTCAGTCATGCAGATCAAAGACATTTTGGATATTGATCTGGCTGAATATCAGCGCGCCACCGGCAAGGTGTATGACGCCTGCGCCCTAGCCGATGAACTAATGCGCCGCTACGACCCCTGCCCGCCGCGCATTGTGTTAAACGCTCGCCTGGTGATTGCCAGGGCCAGTGTGTCTATGGGTGAATACCAAGAAGCTGTGCGCCAGTGCCGCGAAATGGTTAACGTGTGCCTGACGCTTGGGCAGATGGATCGGGCGCTGACCTCCCTGCTGTTCCTGGCTCAGGCCCTAGGCCAAGACGGGCGCTACCTAGAAAGTGCTGAAATCATTGAATCAGGCCTGAACCTGCTAGATTCGCGTGACCTACCGGCTATCCGCCACCACTTTGTGCGCACCCTAGCCCAGGTGCAGATGGCTATGGGTGAGCTGGGGGAGGCTGCCGATAACTTCGAAAAGACTGCCGAGTTTGAAGCCGCCCAAGGTAACACCAAAGCCTGGGAGAGTGCCTTGGAGTATGCGGCCAGCTGCTGCGAAGAAAACGATGAATTCACGCGCGCCTTTGGGATTTTGATGCGCCTAGTTGACGGCTATGAGCTAAAAACCCCTGACGAGTGCATTGACTGTGAACGCACCTTACGCCGCGCCGCCGGAGACCTGGTGCAAAGCCCCACCCTGCCTCAGCGCCGCGCTAACTTTGACCGGGCCGCCGAGCTGATGGAGCGCGCCCGCAAACTAGCTCAGGCCCAGCCGGCCAGCCCGCGTTACCTGCCCGAATACGAAATGGGTTCGTGGCATTATGACTTCGCGGTGATCTGCTGGAACTGCGAGGAAATTAGCCAGTGTCTAGAACACGCCCAGGCTTCCTATGAGAGCTTTATGAGCGATGAGGATCTGTACCAGGCCCCGCGCGCCATGGCCATGGTAGTGCGCTGCCACATAGCGCTAGGTGAGGTAGAGCAGGCCCGCGCCGCTATTGCCAAGATCCGCGCCATGCTGGACAGTCCCAAATATCGAGACCACCCGGCGCTAGATTTCTGTGATGAGCAAAGCGCCCGGCTAGACAGCGAGTTTGGCCCAGAATAAAGCGGTTTGTAAAGCCTAGTTGTGCCCCGAGGCAAGCCCTGCGGGGCACATTTTTACCGGTAAATCACCGAGTTTAATCTGTGAGTAGCGACACTAAAAGCAATAGATGGGTTGTCAGCATGTTTTAGGGAGGGCTAACGTTATTCACAGTTCAACAACTTAGTCAGCTTTTAATGACTAACCACTTAAAGGAGACGGTCTAGTGACCCAGGTTTGCGGGATGTGTATGTGCTGTTGCCGTTGATGGCCGCAGTCAATTTTCCAACCCTAAAACCTTTAAGTGAGGTGCCAAGTGCACACAGAAGAAGCCGTCCGACCGCAACGTCAATTTGGTGCCAGCTATGTCTGGGGCGGACTTAAACGCGACAAATGGGGCCTATTTGGCGGGCTGATCGTTGTCGTCGCCACGCTGGTAACCCTGACGGCCACCTGGATCACCAAAGCCCTAGGCATTTCCGCCACCGAATACCACCTGCAGCTGCTGGATGATTCTGGCGTGCCTAAAGGGTTCATGGGCGGTGTCAGCCTGGCCCACCCGCTAGGAGTTGAGCCCCAAACTGGGCGCGACCTGCTAGCCATTGTGGTGGAAGGGACTCGCACTTCCTACACCATTGGCCTGGGAGCCACCATTGTCTCAGTGCTTATCGCCATTATTTTAGGGGTTAGCGCCGGTTACCTGGGTGGCTGGTGGGATGGGCTCATCTCACGCTTAACCGACGTCACCATGGGCTTTCCGCACCTGGTGTTCATGATTGCGGTTTCCGCCCTAATCCCCTCCAATGTGCCGCGCGTGCCCGTAATGATCGCCATCATCGGCATCCTGGGGTGGACCTCCACCGCCCGCGTGCTGCGCTCACACGCCCTGAGCCTGCGCAACCGCACCTTCGTGCAAGCGGCCCGGGCTATGGGGGCCAGCAACTGGCGCATCCTTAGCCGCGAGATCATGCCCAATTTGGTCTCCACCCTGATTGTTTTCACCACCATTTCTATCCCCGGCAAGATTGGTGCCGAGGCCGCCCTGTCCTTCCTGGGGGTGGGGGTTAGTCCGCCGACGCCGTCGTGGGGACGCACTATCGGCTCGGCAGTGGCCTGGGTAAACACTGACCCCTGGTATCTGCTATGGCCGGGCGCCGCCCTGTTCCTGGTAACACTGGGTTTCAACATGTTCGGTGACGCGCTACGCGACGCACTGGACCCCAAGACGGGAGAGCAGTGATGGGACGGACTCGTTTCTTAGTTTCCCGCACCTTCCAAGCCATCTTGGTGCTGGTAATCGTCACCCTAATTACTTTCGCAATCTTCTCACTGTGGCCCTCAAACCCGGCCCTGCTGGTTTGCGGTAAGCCCTGTACTGCTGAGAACCTAGCCCGCGCCCAGGCCTATATGGGTCTAGATGAGCCCTGGTATGTCCAGTTTTGGCAGTACCTGTCCGGGATTTTCACTGGCCGCACTTTCGGTAGCGGGGCAGACATGATTGTTTGCAACGCGCCCTGCTTGGGTTACTCCTTCCGTCTCAACGCCCAGGTGAGTGAACTGATCACTAGTCGCCTGCCGGTGACAGTGTCTATTGCTGTAGGCGCCGCCGTGCTCTGGCTGGTAGTTGGGGTAGGTGCCGGGATTATTTCCGCGCTACGCCGAGGCTCACGCATTGACCGTTTCATCATGGCCGGCACCGTTTTTGGGGTTAGCGCCCCCACCTACCTGATTGGTTTGCTGGGCATCTTAATCTTTGGTTTCACCCTGGATATGGTGCCGGTGGCCGGGTATGTGCCGCTAACTGAGGACTTCGTGGGCTGGCTGTGGCACCTGGTACTACCCTGGACCGTACTGGCGATTATCTCTGCCGCCATGTATGCGCGCCTGGTGCGCTCAGACATGCTAGATAACCTACAAGAAGACTATGTGCGTACCCTACGCGCCCAGGGCCTACCTGAGCCGGTAGTGATTGGCCGCCACGTCATGCGCAATATTGCCCTACCCATCATTACCTTCTTCGCTCTGGATTTTGGGTCTATGTTGGGTGGCGCAGTGATCACCGAACGCGTATTTTCCATGCAGGGACTGGGGGCCTTACTGATGGATGCCGTAGGCACCACAGATATCCCGGTCATTATGGGAGTTACCCTAGTAGCAGCGGCATTCGTGGTGGTCGCGAACTTAATTGCCGACGCCGTCGCTACTTTAGTTGATCCGCGTATCTGAACCTGGAACTTACTTTCACAACCGGCGCGCAGCTACAGCTACCGTCTACTTTCCATAACACACAGATTTCTCGCCTGAGCGAGTAGAACCTAGTAGAAACAACTACAGGTTTAAGCACCATAAGAAAGGACTCGAAATGTCCCAGAACCTATCGGCTCCGGCTTGGGTTAAAGCTAATATTTCTCGTCGTGGTCTGCTAAGCGCATCCGGTATGGGCGCTATGGGTTTGGTGCTAGCCGCATGTGGCGCCAATTCCGAAAATGTAGGAGCTGCGGCGTCGGCAACTGCTAAGAAGGGCGGCACCCTCACGGTGCTCAGCTCCTCCACCGACATTAACTGGGACCCGGCCAAGAGCCAGTCCCTGCCCATCACCTCCCTGCCGCTGGTACACCGCCGCCTCGTGGGCCTGCGCTTGGTTGAGGGTAAGCCGGTTGAACTTGTTGGTGATCTAGCCAACGACACCGGTAAGGTCTCTGAAGATGGCCTGACCTGGACCTTCACCATTAAGAAGGGCCTGAAGATGCAAAACGGCCAGGAGATCACCACCAAGCTGATCAAGTACGGTATTGAGCGTTCCTTTGCTCCTTCGCTTTCTGGTGGTCTGGGCTACCACAAGACCCTGCTAGAGGGTGGTAAGAACTACCAGGGCCCTTACAACGGCAAGCACCTGGATTCGATCGGCACCCCCGACGACTACACCATTACCTTCAAGCTAGTGCGCCCCTACGGTGACTGGCCGTGGGTAGTGTCCACCCCCACCTTCTCGCCTGTGCCCACCGGTGACGACCCGTCTACCTACACTCGCAAGCCGGTAGCTTCTGGCCCCTACCAGGTAGCGGACTATAAGCAGGGCGTCTCGGTAACCCTGGAACGGAACCCCAAGTGGGAGGCCAAGAGCGACCCGCTGCGTAGCGCCCTACCCGACAAGGTGGTGTTCAAGCTGGGTCAGGATGAATCGGTAGCTAACAAGTCCATCATTGCTGACGCCGGTGAGGCTGCCACCTCCATGAGCTCCTCGCGCGTGGCTGCCGCCCAGCTAGCGGAAATCACCGCCAACCCCAAAGCTAAGGCCCGCCTGGCTACCTCCAGCGCTGGCCCGCTGCTGTACCTGGCCATCAACACTGAGCGCGTAAAGGACCTGGCTGTGCGTCAGGCCATCAACTACGCGGTCAACAAGGACGCCGTGGTGCAGGCCCTGGGGGGTCAGCTAGGTGGCCTCAAGGCCACCACCTACATCACCCCCGGCATTGAGGGGCGTAAGGAATACGATCTGTACCCCTACAACGTGAACAAGGCCAAGCAGCTGATCGCCGGCAAGAACGTGCCTGAACTGGTGCTGCTCACCCCCAACGGCCAGGCCCAGGTGGCCGTGGCTGAGGCAGTGCAGCAGTCGCTAACCAAGGCCGGTTTCAAGGTGCGCATTGACCCGGTTGAGACCGACACCGCCAGTGAGCGCTCCACTAACTCTGACGGTTCCTCCTATGACCTGACGCTAATGTCTTGGAACCCGGACTACCCCAGCCCGGCCGCTAACCTGCAGCCGCTGTTTGCCTCCAGCGAGATCGGTAACGGTGGCATCAACGCCTCACGTTTCAAAGACGACGCCGTCGACAAGGCTATTGACGCAGCCTCAGCTGAGCTGGACCCGGCCAAGGCCAAGGTTGCCTGGGCCGCCGTCGACAAGCAGATTGCCCAGCACGCCCCCGCAGTGCCGCTGGCCTACCGTCGCAACTCCTTCCTGCGCGGCTCGAAGGTTACCGGCTTCTACGTGGAGCCCTACCCGGCATACCCGAACTACCTGGTACTAGGGGTCGAATAGAGATGAGCATCGAAAGTAGTTCCCAACGCCCTAGTGGCGCTGCAGACGCCGAGCTGCTGCCCGGTGGTGAGGCTGACGGCCAGGCTGCTGACGCTCAGAACACGTCTGTAGACACTGTCTGCGACGGCGCCCAGGAGGCTGCCACTCAAGTGGGCGCCGCCGGCTCGCAAAAGCCGGCCCCCGGAGCGGTGTTTTACCTGCGCGAATTTGGCGTAACCTTCCCCGCCCAAGGCGGCGAGGACGTCGTCGCCAGCCAGCAGATCAACCTGGACCTAATTAAGGGCCAAGTGTTGGCGCTGGTGGGCGAGTCGGGCTCAGGTAAATCCGTGACCGCCATGGGGGCGTTGGGACTACTTTCAGCTAACGCGTTAGTTAGCGGCAGTGCCGTACTGGACTGCTGCCGCCAAAACCAGGAACTGGTGGGGGCTGCGCGTGAAATTTTGGATCAGGTGCGCGGCGAACACGTGGGCGTGATCTTCCAAGAACCCACCACCGCCCTGGACCCGCTGTTCACCATCGGCGACCAGATCGCCGAAGCCATTGCCATCCACGGCGAGGGTAAACGCAAACGTACTACGGCTCGCCAGCGCCGCGCCGTACGCACCCAGGTGCTTAACGCCCTTAGCCGCGCTGGGCTGGGCGGGGATCAGCGTGAAACTGAGCGGATCGCAGACTCCTACCCGCACCAGCTTTCCGGTGGCCAGCTGCAACGTGCCTGCATCGCTCTGGCCACCGCCAATCACCCCAGCGTACTGATCGCTGACGAGCCCACCACCGCCCTGGATGTAACCGTGCAGGCCGAGATCTTGGATCTGCTGCGCCAACTGGCTAGTGAAGGCGTGGCGGTACTGCTAATCACCCACGACATGGGGGTGGTGGCCGATGTGGCCGACACGGTGGCGGTAATGCGCCAGGGGCGAATCATTGAACGCGCCGATGTACGCACTATTTTTGCCTCTCCCGGCCACGACTACACCCGTCAGCTGTTAGCTGCGGTGCCGCGTCTAAATAGCTTGCGTGGCGGCGCGGGTAGCGGCGCTGACACTGGTGCTGATGTGTCTGGTGCCGGCCTCGCTAAGGTGGCCGCAGTTAACAGCGACGACGCCGCTAGTGAGGGCGATGGCGTTGCCTCCCGGGCGGGCGATAGTGCCCAACCACTGGTGCATATCGAAAATCTAGACGTTGTCTACCGCAATGGGCGTCGCCAGGTGCACGCGGTGCGCGGGGTTAGCTTCGATATTGCGCGCGGCCAAGTTCTAGGCCTGGTGGGTGAATCTGGTTCAGGCAAATCCACCATTGCTGGCACGCTCACCGGCCTGGTACCTATCCACTCCGGCTCAGTGCAGGTAGATGGCCTGGAAGTAGCTGGGGCTAGTGGGCGTAAGCTACGGGGAGTGCGCAGCCAAACCGGCATCGTGTTCCAAAACCCGGCCTCCTCGCTAAACCCGCGCCGCTCAGTGGGGGCCTCCATTGGCCAGCCACTACAGTTACACACTAACCTGACTAACTCCCAGCGGCGCCAGCGGGTAAATGAGCTGCTTGAGGCGGTGCGCCTGCCGGCGTCGATGGCTCAGCGCTACCCCCATGAAATGAGTGGTGGACAGCGTCAACGAGTAGCTATCGCACGCGCCCTGGCACTGCAGCCGCAGCTGCTGATCGCCGATGAACCCACTAGTGCCCTGGACGTATCGGTGCAGGCTGTAGTGCTAGAGCTGCTAGCTAGCTTGCAGCAAGAACTTGGCTTTGCCTGCCTGTTTGTCTCCCACGACCTAGCCGTGGTGGAGCAGGTAGCCTCCCAGGTGGTGGTGCTGCGTCAAGGCCAGGTGGTGGAAGCCGGCAAAACCAACAAGGTACTCTCCGCCCCCAGTGATCCTTACACCCAGGCGCTGGTGGCTGCTGTACCAGTTCCTGACCCAATTATTCAGGCTCAGCGCCGCGCTAAGCGCGCGACTGCTTTACGAGCCGCCTAAGCCCTAGCCACAACAGGTTTGCCACCGTAACATTAATTTAGTGGGCAGCGCCACGTTCTTGCGCTGTATGGCTGTTGGGTCAGGTCAAGTTGACCTTTGGGATTAAGGAGATTGGGATGCCGATTAGCACCCATAAACGTTTTGGTTCTGAACTTGTACCTGGACCGGGACGATACCGATTGGTTGCTAGCGGCGCCTGCCCTTACTGCCGCCGCGTACTAATTGCCCGTCGACTACTAGGCCTAACCAACGCTCTGCGTGTGGCCTGGAGCTACGGTCGTGGTGAGGATGGCTACTGGCAGCTAACTGACGGCTCTGGCCTACCCGGCGAGGACCCGGTACTGCACGCCACCTCGGTGGCTGAGGTTTACGCCAGCACTCCCGGCTACACCCCGCCGCCCACCATCCCCGCCCTGGTTGAACTGGCCAGTGGGGAAGTGGTTATGGATTCCTCCGCTGACCTGCTCTTTGACCTGGCTACGGCCTGGAAGCCGTTCCATATTGCCGGTGCCCCTGAGCTCTACCCTGAGCCCTACCACCTGGCCATTGACGCCTGGCAGCGCTGGCTAGATGAGCACGTAGCCGCCCCTCAGGGCAAGATTATTCACGCCGACGGCGACGCTGAACTAGTTGACGCCGGGGTGCTGACCCTATTCACCGCTTTTGACGTGATTGATACTCTGTTGGCGCGTGCCACCGGCATGGAGGCTGCCCGCGAGGACGTCATGACCTTCTCTGAGATGCCCTACCTGGCTGCTGTGACCGCCGTGGGCCAGTACCTGTGCGGCAACCAGCCCACCGCTGCTGACATCTTGCTGTTCACCCAGATCCAGTCCTACGAGTACTCCACCCGTGAAAAGCTAGGCTCACCCTCAATCAGCTTCTGGCCGGCACTGGCCCGCTGGTTCCGCGCCCTGGAGAACACCCGCTACTGGGTGGGTAGCGAAGAACGCGCCGCCCTGGGCCTGTAAGCCGCCTGGGCCTGTAAGCGGCTCTGGCTTGTAAGCCGCCTGGGCCTGTAAAAGTGTGTTGTGGCGGCGTGGGGTAGTGCGCTAGTTACGCCAGGCGTTAGGCTTAAAGCCAGCCAAAGTAAATTTGAAAGGCAAATATGAGCGTCGAACTAATCGAGCAGTCTTCCCCCGAGCTAGTAGCTGCCATGGAGCGCCTAATCCCGCAGCTGAGCCGCAGCGCCAAGCCCCTCACCGCCCAGCAGACCCAGGCCCTGGTAGACCAGGACAGTGTCTACCTGTTCGTTTTCCGCACGGATAAGCCCGTCATCGCTGCCGACGGCAACGAGGTTGAGGCAGGTACCATCCTAGGTATGCTTTCCCTGGCCACCTTCGCTATCCCCACCGGCGTGCGCGCTTGGGTTGAGGACGTGGTGGTCGACGCCGGCACTCGCGGCATGGGTGCAGGCCAGCAGCTGGTTGAGGCCGCCGTGGCACACGCCCAGAAGATCGGCGCGCGCACCGTTGACCTAACCAGCCGCCCCAGCCGTGAAGCCGCCAACCGTCTCTACCGACGCTGTGGCTTCGAACTACGCGAAACCAACGTTTACCGCTACGCCAGCAACTGATCGATATAGGCTGCTACGCTAGGCACGCTGTGACCACCGGCCGCTTCGCGCAGGCCAGCCACAGAGTTTTCCATGGCGGCAGCCGTATCGGCGCTAGCTAGTAGCTGTAAGTCATTCCAAGAATCACCCACCGCCGCAGTGCGGGCCACCGGCCTGCCTGCGGCGGCCAGGTATTGCACCAGCCACTGCAAAGCAGTGGCTTTAGTGACCCCATGTGGGACCACATCAAGGTAGTTGGTGGAACGCGGGGCATCTAGCTGCCCCGCGAACTCCTGGCTGATTTGGGCAGATAGGGCGTCGGCAGTTTGCGGGTTGGGGATATAAACCGGCACTGAGGAAACCTCTAAGCCTCGCTCTAACACCTCATCCAGGCTGGACCACACAAAACCGTTTTCGGGCCGGTCAGTGCTGAATTTAGCCAGGTGGCCGGTAGCGTCATGAACAATGTAGTCCGCCTGCGGCGTGGTGCAGTAAAAGCTGCAATCTTCACGCTCCAACAGGGGCCGCAGCACCGCCTCCAGCTGAGCAGCCGGGATAGTGCGGTTATAGAGCACGTTAGCTTCGCCGTCGGCAACCACGCAGCCAGAAGCGCAAATGGTGTAGTCATAAACCAGCTGCTGTATCCCCAGCGGGCGCGAAACCAGACTCAAACTACGCCCACTGGCTGGCACCAACACGTTGCCAGCAGCCCGCCAACGCGCACAGGCCGCCGCGTTTTTCTCCCCCACAGTGTTAGGGGCGCTAAATAAAGTGCCATCCAAATCAGTTGCCAGTAACTGCACCTCTTACTCCTTGGGGACGTTGCGCTCTAGCTCGGATAGCCAAGCCGCCCCGGAAGTATCAGAAGGCATACGCCAGTCGCCGCGCGGCGACAGGGTGCCGCCAGCTACCACCTTGGGTCCGTTAGGCAGGGTGGAGCGCTTGAACTGGTTAGCGAAGAAACGCTTAATGAACAGCTCCAGCCACTTGCGAATCTCGGGCAGCTGGTAAGCCACCTGCTCATTTTCGGGAATCCCCACCGGCCAGTGGCCTGTGGAGGCGTCATGCCAGGCCTTCTCAGCCAGGAACGCAATGCGGCTGGGGCGCGCCCCGCGTCGCAGCACCTGGAACAGGGTGAAGTCCTGTAGCGGGTAGGGGCCAATCTTAGCCTGGGTGGACTGGATCGGCTCACCATCCTTGCTGGGAACCAGTTCAGGGCTGATCTCAGTGTCCAGCACTGAAAGCAAAGTGGCACCCACGGCGTCGTCGAAAATCTTTTCCGCCACCACCCAACGGATCAGGTGCTGGATCAAGGTCTTGGGGATGCCCGCGTTGACGCCATAGTGGGCCATTTGGTCGCCTACGCCGAAAGTGCACCAACCCAGCGCCAACTCGCTTAGGTCACCGGTGCCAAGCACAATCCCGCCACGCTCATTGGCAATACGGAACAGGAAGTCAGTGCGCAGGCCGGCCTGGACGTTTTCGAAGGTGACGTCGTAGACCTCCTCGCCGCGCCCGAAGGGGTGGCCCATGTCTTTAAGCATTTGTGTGGCCACGGGGCGGATGTCGATTTCTTCAAAGGTGCAACCCAGGCGGGTGGCTAGGTCGATAGCGTTGCGTTTAGTGCCGGCAGTGCTGGCAAAACCGGGCATGGTGATGGCGATTATGTCGCTGCGCGGGCGGCCCAGGCGGTCCATGGCGCGCGCGGCCACAATCAATGCGTGTGTGGAGTCCAGGCCGCCAGAAACCCCGATCACTAGCTTGGGGTTGCCGATAGCGCGCAGGCGCTGCTCCAGCCCGGCCACCTGGATCGAGTAGGCCTCGTAGCAATCCTGGGCTAGGCGCGCCGGGTCGTCTGGCACGAACGGGAAGCGATCTAGTGGGCGGCGTAAACCAATGTCGGCGCGGGTGGGTACTAGCGGCACCGAAATGGTGCGGTAGTCGCTGGCAGTGCCCTGCTGCTCAATGCGGTTGTCGTCAAAGCTGCCCTGGCGTAGTCGCTCTGAGGCCAGGGTGCGGATATCGACGTCGGCCACCGCCATGCGTGGACCTTGCGGGAAACGCTCAGTTTCAGCCAGTTTCTCACCCAGCTCATAGATCATGGTTTGGCCATCCCACGACAGGTCCGTGGAGGATTCGCCCTCACCGGCGGCGGCGTACACGTAGGCGGCGTTGCAGCGCAGGGAGGCTGAGCGGGCCAGCAGTTCACGGTCGTCGGCGCGCCCCACAGTAATGGGCGAGCCCGACAGGTTCACCAGCACATTGGCGCCCGCCAGGGCGGCCTGGGCGGAGGGCGCCACCGGTACCCACAGGTCCTCACACACCTCCATGTGCAACACCATGCCCGGGATGTGGGGGAAGTCTAGGAGCAGCTTGTTACCAAAAGGCACGACGGCGCCGCTCGGGCTCGCCGGGGCGGCTGCGGAAGCTGCGGGGCCGTCACCCACCCCGGGCAGGGTGATAGAGGTGGCGCTGGCATTAGCACCCGAGGCGAAGTGGCGCTTTTCGTAAAACTCGCGGTAGTTGGGCAGGAAAGTTTTGGGGGCGACGGCGTAAACGCGACCACCCTGGATGGCTAGCGCGCAGTTGTATAGGCGGTTGCCCTGGCGTAGCGGGGCGCCCACCACTGCCATGACAGTTAGCTCGGCGCTGGCCTGACGCACCGACTCGATAGCGGCCAGGGTCTGCTCTAGCAGTACTTCCTGCAGGAAAAGATCATCGATGGCGTAACCGGTGAGGTTGAGTTCCGGGAACACGGCCACAGCTACGCCCTGAGTCTGAGCTTCCTGGAGCAAATCGATAGTGGTTTGCGCATTCTTAGCTGGATTAGCAGGCGCTACGGGGGCGGTTACGGCCGCGATACGGGCAAAGCCTTGATCATAAACTGAGCGGAACTCCATATCCGTATTGTGTCACGGCCAAGGGGAGTGGGTTAAGTAGTGAGTGGAGCGGGTTAAGTGACGCCGGGGCGGTAAAACTACAAAAACTGCGCCACCAAGGCGGTGACGCAGTTTTTGTGTGCAGTTTTAGTCGCCCAGCAGGCTAGGCCGCTGGGGACTGTCAAGGCCCCCTGCGCTAGCTGCTAGCGCTCGCAACCGGGCTAGCCGCAACGGCGTCGTCGGCAGATACCGAAGCGGCAGGTGCAGCGTCACCAGCAGACGCAACCTCACCAGCGGCGCCATCCTTAGATGCGGCGGCCTCCTCTTCTTCCAGCAGCTGCAAGGCGGCCTTAGTACCCAGATCCTTCTTGCGGAAGAGCGCGCCCAACACGGCGGCCAGCAGCATGGTGGGCACCAAATAGGCGAAGATCGGAATCAAAGCGTCGGCGTAAGATTCCACCACCACGTTACGCAACGGCGTCGGCAATGTCTTAACAATGGCGGGGGTGAGGCCAGAAGTACCCTTGCCGCCACCAACGTTAGAGAAAGCCGCCATCTGCTTAAGCGTGGCCGGGTCAGCGTTAGCCAGCAAGGCACGCATCTTCTCGCTCAGGTTGTCCTTCAGACCACTAGAGAAAGCGGTACCCATCGCGGCCACGCCCAAAGACAAACCAATCTCGCGGAAGAAATTATTACCGCTGGTGGCAGTACCAATGTGGCGGGGGTTGACGTCATTTTGTACCAGGGTGGTGATCAGCTGGAAGAAGAAGCCGATACCCGCACCTATAACCGTGGCATACAGGGTAATAAGCCAAACCGAGCTGTGTACGTTTAGCTGGGACATCCCCAAAGTGCCGGCGGCCGCAATGATTGGGCCAATGATCAAATAGATCTTGTAGTGCCCGGTGCGGCTCATGGCTATGCCGGATAAAACACCGGTAGCCAACATGCCCAGCGTCATCGGCACCAGCAAAAGCCCTGAAACCGTGGCCGAATAGCCGTAACCCATTTGCAGGTAAGTGGGCAGGTACAAGGTGGCGCCAAACATGGCCCCCATGTACAGCATGGACATTAGTGTGGCTAGCACGAAGGTGCGGTTAGTCATCACCTCATAGGGCAAAATCGGCTCAATCGCGCGCCGCTCTGCGAACACAAAAGCCACCAGGCAGACCACGCCCGCCGCACCCATGCCAATAATCACCGGGCTAGACCAGGCGTACTCGCTGCCGCCCCACGTGGCCACCAAAACGATCGCCACCGCCGCAACATCCATAAGCACTAAACCTAGCCAGTCAATGGGGGCGGTTAGCTTGTGCTTAGGTAGCTTCAGGGTTAGCGCCATGGCGGTGAAAGCAATTACGCCCAGGGGTAGGTTGATCCAGAAAGTCCAACGCCAAGACGCCGAGTCGGTTAGCCAGCCACCAATGATCGGACCCAGCACCGAGGCGATACCGAACATGGCGCCAATCGGGGCGCCGTAGCTGCCACGGTAACGCGGCGGGATTAGGTCAGCCATAACTGCCTGAGAAGAGATAATCAGGCCACCGCCACCCACGCCCTGTAGGGCACGGAAAACAATAAGCTGGGTCATGTCGGTAGAAAAACCACACAGGGTAGAGCCCAGCAGGAAGCTGCCGATAGCCACCAAGAACAGGTTTTTGCGGCCCACCAGGTCACCTAGCTTGCCGTAAAGTGGCATCACCACAGTGATCGCTAGGGTGTAGGCGGTGATAATCCACGACATGTGCTCGGCGCCGCCCAGTTCACCCACGATTGTGGGTAGGGCCGTGCCTACGATGCTCTGGTCCATGGCGGACAGGAACATCACCAGCAGCAAAGCCACGTACACTGCCCAGAAACGCCGGTCTGGCTTAAAGCTGGTTTGTGTTGCTGCGCCTGTTTGTACCGGGGCCTGTGTGGGCGCAGCCGTTTGTACCGGGGCCTGTGTGGGTGCACCAGTTTGTGTTGCTAGGTCTGTTTGTGTGGACGCAGCCGTTTGTGCGGGCGCGCTTGCGTGCTTTTGTGCGCTCATTTTTCTTCCTTCCCCTGCTTCTTGCGTTTGGCTTGGTTAATCTTTTTAGGCTCGACGGCGGGGCTCGGCTTGGCTGCTGGGGTTGCGGCTGAGGCTGGCTTGGCTGCTGGGGGGAGGCCAATCCCTGAGCCAACAAGGGAGAGCATCAGAGCCAAGGTGTGATCAATGGCCTCTTCTAAAGTGGCAGAGCTGAAAGTGTCGTTTTCTAGCCACTCATCGAAAGCTGCGCGCTCAACGGCCAACATCAGGTAGACCGCCATTCGTAGGCGAGAGTCATCTTCGCTGAGCTGGGCGCGCTGAGCTAAGACTGGGCGCAGTGACTCAAAAGAATTGCGAATTGCTGCGTCGATGCGGTTGTGAACTTCCGGGTCGGTTGCGGCAATTTCACGCAGTAACAAAAATTCTGCCCGGTCGCCGTCAAGGCGCCTGGCGCGCTCAAGCAGCAGTTCACGCAGATCTGCTAGGAAATTTTCGCTATTGGTAGCGATATGAGCGAAGGCTTTAGCGCCGAGCGTGGGCCAGACTTTAATTAGATCGAATTTGGTGGGGAAATAGTTAAAAACAGTCCGACGCGAGACCCCGGCGCGCTCAGCTACGGCGTCGTAAGTCATGGCCTCATAGCCGCGCTCGCGGACCAACTCGGCGGCAGCCTGGCGAATCGCCCTATAGCGACGCCGTTTGTGAGGCGGCATCTCAGTGTCCAGCACTACCGGACAGTGAAGTTGTTTTACAGAGTGTTTCACGGGAAACAATTTTGCACCCAATGCATATTTGCATCAAATGCAAAACTGGTGTTAACAAACACAGACGGGCGCCCGCTGCGTTAGCGAACGCCCGTAAGGGCCCAAAAGGGGGATTCCCTGCTTCCCAGCGCTTGATACTTTTCGACGTTGTTTCCGTGTGGGTGCGGTCTGGGTGCAGTTGGCTTTGACGATGTCGAAAATCTCGTACCACAACACATTCGCCTGCTTCTGAAAACTCTGCGACATGGCCACAAACGGGGACGCGATCGCAGCACCCGTTGTCGGATGCTTACCCAACAGCCCGAAATCGGAAATGGCTTTCTCGCATTGGATGAACCGCACGAACGACTGCGCATAGGCCTCCAGCAGACGCTTTGAAACGAACTGCGCGCAGCCTTTGTCGGTGTCGGTACTGGTGAAGTCATAGGGCTCGGGCATCTCATCGGTAGCCAGGATTCTGTCGGTGCGGCCGTCAGCCAGGCGGTCTGCCAAGGGCTCGGGTTTGGTGCCTGCGCGGACGCGGCGTCCGCCCCGGTTTGTGCCATCACGAGCCATGCTTTTCCCGGGTGTTGTGGTCCAATAGAAGTATGGAACAGGTACGGCAACTGCTGCGAGAAGCTTTAGGGGCGCTCGAGAAGGCTTTGTCGCCTCAGGGCGTCCAGGTGCTGAAGTTTGGGCTGCTTTTCGCTGTGCTGGTGGCTATCGACTGTTGGCTTATCGCAAACCAGCACGCAGTTTTTATCGAGAGTGGAAAAAATGTCGGGCCACTGCGTGAGATAACGTGGTTTGGTCTAGTGCTGCTCGATATTAGTGGAGTCTTGAATGTTCTTGGCTACGCAGCGATTGCTAACCGCAAGCTTTTCACGACATTGAGGCTGCCCTCCATTATCGTCTTGACGGTGCTCACGGCAGCGGCGAGTGTTGGGCCTGTAGTAGAAGGCCGGCTAGCGTACTACCTCCACGACGGCAGAATTGTCTACTTGGCTTATCCCATAATCGTGTCAGTCGCAACGGTGCTTACGCGGTATTTCTGGTTCCGAAGGAAGGGGCAGTTGGGTGCGGCGGAAGGATGACTCTTCGGCCGCACCCAACTTGATCTTCCCCTTAGCGTGATCGCGCCAACAGGTATCCAGCCAACGCGTTGCAACAAGCCTGGCGCTCTTCTTCAGTCGAGTCTCCAGCAAGTTCGAGTAGTCCAGCCCGCCAAATGTGTGTACCGAAGCTATTCATAGCATTACAGATACTTGCAGCTAATGCCGTTTGGGAGGAGTAGTCCAACCCATCAGCCTCGTAGGCGGAGTATCGGTTCTGATCAATGATTTCGCCGTAATAGGAGATCATCGCATCCGAAAGTGCATGGAGGTCAGCTGGCGGATTTTCTAAGAGCATGTCGCGAAGCAGGATCGCATCCGCGTCGTCACACATGTCGGTGAAGTTGCAGTTCACCTGCAGTTTCTGTGCATCAACCCCATTTTGTGTGAGATAAGTGTCAACCTCGCTAGGATCAGAGCCGATGAGTGCGTTAGCGGCTAGCTGGCGGTCCAAGGTTGGGTGGTTGACCATCAGTGAGTGAAGGTCTGCCATACCCGTAGCGAGGTCGCCTCCCCAGCCAGTCCAGGAGTCTGGAGACGGGCTGATGTAGCGGTAACAGAAGAGGGTGTATGCCATGTGGGCAAGATCGTTCTTCCCTCGATGGTGGGAATCAGTGAATTCGATTCGTTGCACTCCAATGAATCGGTCGAGGTTACTGACCAGTTCCCCGTGGTTCTTGCGCAAATAGTCATGGAAATCCGTTGGTGTCCATGCGCCTGCAGCGAGAGCAAACTTCCGATGTTGGAGGTACACCATTGCCAGGTAGGACAGTACTAGTTCGAGGACTGCTTCAGGTCGATGCCGTTTCATGGGGTCGGGCGATGATTCTCGGTATTTTCCGGCAGCGCTTTCCAGTTCCGTGAGCAATGGAAGAACCTCTGATTCGAAGGTATCTAGCCCATTAAGGCTAGGAACAGGCGGCGGAGTATACGGTTGAGACGGTTTACTAGGTTGGCTGCTTTTCTGCACACTTCCAACCGCGCCGATTCGTCCGGAAAATGCAACACGGTCTAGATCCCATTTACCGTGGTAGCCGTGGATCTCGTCGAACTGATCGAAGACCCATCCATCGGGGATCGGGAATCCTAGGTTGCCAGAGAATCCGGTAGACATATCGGAGACAAACGGCGCGACAGCGTAACCTGCTTTAACGACTCGGGCGCAGATGTTTCGAGATGCGTAGATTCCGACCTTATATCCGCCGCCTAGGCTCTGCTTTACTGCTTCAAAGTAGGGCAGGATGGTGCTGGTAACTTCAGGGTCAGTAGCGTCGTAGTCAACAGCGAAATAGATGACCGTCTGCGGGATTCCAAGACGCTGGGCAGCTGCTTGTGCTTGTTTAGCATGCCGATGCCCGTTGTCTGTGCTGAAGTGGGACAGTTTGGTGGAGTATTCCTGAAAAATCGGGAAGTACTGCAGCCCGTGGGACACGATACGTCGTAGTTCCCCGGTGCGGATCGCTTTGAAGTATTCGCTCTCTGCCAGTCCGTCTTGACCGGGTTCTGTCAGGTAACGTCCAACGATCTTGTAACCGTCGGCTTTGAGATGTTGAGCAAGCTCATCGGTGATCTCAAAACGGGTATCGCAGGCAACACAGGCACGGTCCGGGTCTCCCTTGGAGGTGAGCAGACTCATCCATGTTGTCGGGTCAACCACTCCTGCAACCGGAAGCGCGTAGCGTGCCTGGAAGGAGCGAACCTGAGAGGCCATTGCCGAGTTCCAGCTGCTGGTAACCGTGGAGGCCTGACCGTTACATACCAGAGCAGCGCTTGCCAGCCATGCCCAATTGCCGCTACCTGAACTGATCGTCTACAAACGAGCACGGGTCCCGCGACCAAAGTTTCCTGTCGCCTGCGAAGGGCTGAACCCTTCCAGTTTCTGAAGCACTTGAATCAAACCGGTGTTCATCTCACGACCGTAGAGACCATCGGTCGGCAAAATTCCTGTATATGCCCTGTGGTTACGGTTAATGCTTTGCTGGATTGAACGGATCGACGCTTTGCCGCCGTAGTCAGAAAGCAGGCGGAATTGCTTCATCGACAGCAATGCCATCATCAACTCAACATCGATAGTCGAAGAGCTATCAGGCAAGCCGATGTCGCGTTTGAGTTTCGCGACTGAGGAGGCCACATTGTCCGTGAACTTCCTAGTTATACCGCCATATTCGGCCGGATAGCCCTTACACCACAGTGCGCCCTGAATGATCCCATGTACGTTGCTCTCAGCACTGTTCTTGCTGAGTCCATTAGGCCAACGTGAAGTGAAACGTGACTGTGTGCCCGGCCCAAAATTGTTCGCAGTCGCAGTGATGCCCAGCTCAATCTGCAACGCACGAATCAAGCCATTGATTGTATCCCAGCCGGTTGCCCCAGTCTCCGCAACAGACCCAAAACCGGTCTTACCCCGGTAGGTTGCGTTAAGCCACTGCTGTGTCTTGTAAACCATCTCATCCACGACAAATGTCCTTCCCTTGTCGGTGATCGGTGAATGAACAACCGCCACATATGTGGCGGAAGATTGTGTAAAGCGAGTTGAACGCAACATTGGGCCCAAGCTCACAGAAAATGCAGCAACTGAGACACGAGGGGGTTAATACCCCGTTTGATTCGCCGTGTTTGTGCGCGAGGTGCCACGCCCGCTGAAACCCTACGAGCCTGTAAAGATCGGATCCGCCCCTCCCCACAGCGGGGCCAGGGGTAGGCGGTGGATGTACAGCCCTAAATTTTTAGTAGGTGTACACCTGACCAGGACCGGAACCTGTGTTTTTCCACCGGTCGTCATCTTTCGCGGTTTGGCGCGAGTGACACGGCTTGCACAAGCTCATCAGGTTCGCCTTGTCGTGCGTGCCGCCGTGAGATAAGGGCAGGATGTGGTGGACCTCAGCCACCGGCGTCAACCGCCCTTCCTTCTCACACATCTCGCAGAGGGGGGGGCGACATAGGCGGCGCGGATCTTGCGCAAGGCAGCCCCGTAGCGTTTGTTGATCTCAGAGTCACGCTCATACCGGCGATAGTTCTGGTCCGCCTGCTTGGCGTGGATTTCGTAGTAGCTGGTGTCGGTGAGAGCTGGGCAGCCCGGCCACCCTTGGTAGCGAAGCGTGCCCGGACGTAACACGAGTGCGAGCAGTACTTCTGCCGCTTCTTCGCGCTGATGAAGTCCTTACCGCACGCCTGGCATGGGCGCGCGTGGTCGGAGGTGCGCTGGTGTTTGTCGTTCCACGCACTCCAACGACATGATGCACAGCAAAAACGAGCACTGTTGCTGCGCCCGCTTAAAGCTAGCCCGCACCAGGCACATACCTGCTCAACTAATTCGGGGTCGGCCTCGAGATTCTCACGCAGGCAGTACGCGCGCACTGCCTCACGCGACATTCCGCAGAACGCGGCGATGTTCTTATATCCCCATCCTGCACGCCGCAGGTTTTCAATCCGTCGTGTCTCCAGTGGTGTCATCGCAGCCGTCACCGTCCTATCGCCCGTCTGCCCAAAGAGGGCCTTTCACCTGTAGGGCGTGGCAGCAGGCAAAACCGGACGGGGTACTCGGCGTATCGACGGATTCACCACATCCGGAACCGATGGAAAAGAGGCCAGAAACGACAAAAGCGCCCCCACCCACCCCAGGGTCGGGATAAGTGAGGGCGCTGTGTGCCGTGGTGGCTGCTTGGGTTAGTAGCCGAGCTTGCGGTTCACGATGGCCTGCACGGCGTCGTAGAGGTGGCCGAGGCGGTTGCGGCGCTCGGCACCATTTCCGTACTCGCCGCGAATGACGGCATCGGCAAGAGCGTCGATGTTCGGTACTGCGGGTGCAGGCTTCGCCGGTGCAGGAGCTGGTGCCAGAGCCGTACCGGTCATCTGGTCGTACCAGTACAGGGCGCGAGCCATGTAGGCGGCGTGCTGGGAGCCAGCAAGAGATGCCGGGCAGGCCGTGGCAGAGAAGTCTTTGTGCCCGAACACGTTCTTACCCCAGACCGGGCGGCCGAGCTTGTAGTACTTACAGACAGCGGCTACGAGGTGTGCTCCGTTATCAAGGCACGCCTCGGATACAGTCCATGGATCACTGGTCATGTCGGCGTGTTCGATGCCGATACTGGTGGTGTTGTCGGCGAAGTTTCCTGCGTGCCAGGCGGTGTCACGATCCCACACGAGCTGGCCGATTGTGCCGTCGGTTTGGACTTGGTAGTGGGCGGAAGCTGGACAGGTTTGCCAGACGTCGTAACAGCCCCTGATGGTGAGGTTGCCTGCGTTGTGGTGGATGATGACCTTATCGATCTGCCGACCGTTCCTGCCGGGTGTGTAGTGTGTGTTCATGATGAGGTCGACGTCGGCCTCGAGGGTGTTCCAGTTCTTCATCAGCGCTGCTCCTTATCGGTATGGGTTTCAGTTGGGTCGGTGTTGGTGAGGGGTGGTCGTTTGTCGGCGCGGTTGGCGATCGCGTCGAGGGCGTCTCGCATTTGGGCGGGGATCGGCAGACCGAGGCGGGTGGCATTTTCGATCAGGGAGATGCCTTCGTTGGACAGGTAGAAGAAGATGACCGCTGCCCGTAGCATGCTGGGTGTGCCGATGACTTGGGTGTCGATCAGGTGCGCGAGACCAACCAGGGTGAAGATGAGAATCTTGCGGGAGATGCCCCGAAAGCCGACTGCTGAGCTGACGCGGCGTTCGTTGATGGCGGCCAGCACCCCGGTGATGTAGTCGGCGATCGCGAAGACAATCAGCGCGTAGACGAGGCCGTCGAGTCCGCCGAGGTAGGCGGCGAGCCATGCGCCGAGGCTGGCGATGCCGGCTTGGATGGTGTGCCAGAGAGCGTTCAAAGACATGGAGTGTTTCCTTCCAAGGGGTGGGTGGGCATAAAAAACGCCCTCACCCGACACGGGTGAAGGCATCAAAAAATCGGTGTAGCACTGGGCTACATGGTTGGGTCAGTCAAGACCTCAAGAATTGGCAGGCTAAAGTCGAAGGACGCCGCCTGCGGCACGGGTAGCGCGATTTCCTCGACCTGTCTGGCTGGTGGCGCGGACGATCTCGTAAATCTCGTAGCAGTACACGTTCATCTGCTTACCAAACGACTGCGACATCGCAACGAACGGAGACGCGATAACTGCGCTCATCGTCGGATGCTTGCCCAGCAAGCCGAAGCGGGAGATCGCCTGCTCGCACTGCACATAACGCGCGAACGCCTGCGCATAAGCCTCGATCAAGCGCGGTGCAACAAACTGGGAACAGCCACGAGCATCCAACCACCGCCACGTCTCGCGGTAAACCAAATCAGCACCGAGCAGTTTCCCATCACGCTGAACCTCGGAGAGATAATCCGATGGTTCTGGCATGGTCTCCCCGGCGAGCACCGCACCGTCCCCAATATCGCTGCCTTCGAAATCGAACGGCTCATTCAGCGGATCCTCAAGCCGTGTGGTTGGGCGTCCTGCTGCGAGCTTCTCGTTCAGCGGGTCGGGTTTCGCGCCCGCACGGACGCGGCGCCCGCACGGACGCGGCGTCCGCCTCGGTTCGTTCCATCTTTCGCCATCAGAGCGACCTTTCTCGATTGCTCCCTTCCGTGTGTCCGTGTTGCAATTGAGACGTGGCCCGGGCAAAAACGAAAACAGAACTCTTAAGATGCAACCACCACACAGTGGAGCAAGCTGCAAGCACTCATTGACTCCATGCGCCCCAATTTTGAACCAGGAAATCTGGGAGCACTACCAAGATGTGTCGCTAGATGAAATCCAAGCGTTACTCACGGCGAGCCACACTCAGACCGTCGAACTCATTGAGAGTTTCAGCGACGAGGAGCTGTTCACTAAGAAGTATTTTCCCTGGACGGGAACCACGTCGTTGGGCTCTACTTTGTCTCGGCTGCGCCCAGCGCTTTCCCACCACGTTGTGGTTTAGACAGACATTTGGTACGGTTCCAACATCGATGAGCTTTCAGTCAATAGTGAAGTTGGCTTATCTCTGACTAGGTATGGTGAGGGAAAGGGCACTGATGCGTGATATCGTCAAAATCGCTCTGCTCTATGGCGTATGTGTTCTGGTATTCCAGATTGTTTCTCTCAGCGACCTGGTGTGGGTGCTGTTCCCTGTGGTAGTCATTGGACCGATTCTCGTACCTGTAGTCGCATTATTAATCACCCGGAAAATCCAGGTAGCAGACTGGCGGCTAAACTTTTTTGTTCTACCACTTTTACTTTACTGCTTTGGCGTGGTTGCTGACATTATGGCATTTTGGATTTCAACTGGAGGAAGCGTGTTTTCAACCGGAGATCACATTTGGTATCCAGTATCTCCAAATTCCCCTTCGGATGTTAAATTGTATGGACTTTACGGAATCCCAGCTGTTATTTTCATGGCAGGCTACCTGATTCGTTTAGCGATACGAAAACGGGTAGCCTACCATGTTTCTGAACCTAATGATCCGTCAGAAAATATAATTCGCTAGTTTCTCACAGGCTTTATTTTTTACCTCTGAGGAAACTGAACCAACTAGCTTTCGTCTTAGAACACCACCTGGGAATCCTGACATGACTGAAGTGAATGCTGTCAACGCTCAACCAAGAGAACTGGACTCAATATCAGGGAACTGAGCTTGAGGCTATCCGCGAAAACCTCGCCGACAACCACATCAAGCCACTACGAATGAGCAATCAAAAAGCTCCGCGCATTCACCAGAAAGCCGCCAGAACAACCCCATAACCAAGCCGCCCCCCAGTAGCTTCTTACCACGCTGTACACCACAGACAGATACTCGGGAGCCTCTGGTATAGGCGCTCCCGTGCGCCTTTTCGTGGCTGTCGGGTTCAACACACCAGACCTCGTGCCCGCATTCACGCGACATCCGCCCCGATCAGCGCTATCCTTAGCAATGCAGGGAAACCCTTCTTGTAGAATGAAAACCTATTGGGGCATACAACTCCTGATGCCGTTGCCGTATAAAAATGTGTAGCGAAAAGTTGAAGGGACTGGTCATCAAAAAAATATCTGTGTTTC
>ERZ773246.39-NODE-39-length-73431-cov-13.0579_pt1 | contig 73431 bp, 56 predicted proteins | sample MGYA00580519_ERZ773246 | MGnify/ENA primary metagenome ERZ773246 (study PRJEB29015, sample SAMEA2738153) | human oral metagenome | biome: human oral; feature: human-associated habitat; material: saliva | place: China | collected 2246 ...
GGGACTAACGCGCCAGGCCCGGAGATTAGCGGGCCGAGCAGGAGTTGGGGCTGAGCCCATCCAAAACCAGCATGGTGAACACCAGTGACTGCTTGAGGTGCTCGCTGGCGCCGGCAGTGTGTGACTTGGCGTCATTGGGGGTGAAAGTCACCCGCGCACCGCGAGCGCACCAGTCGCTAGCCAGGGTGGATCCCACCTGGTAGTCGATGACGTCGTCGCCGCGCCCGTGGGTGAGCAGTACAGGCATGGTGGGCTTTAGGTTACCGATGCGCTGCTCGGCCAGCATGGTGCGGTAGGGCTCTTGGGCCATGAGCTGGTCCACATTGGTGCCGTCGCTGGTCAGCTGGGATAGGCGAGTGCCGCTGTAGAAGCTGCCGCCCATGACGCAGGTGTTGGTGGCGCGCTGCATTACCTGCTGGCCGTGGGGTGACAGCGGCAGGGTGACGCCGTAGCTGGTGGTTAGGCCTTTGAGAGCGTAGAGCTCGAATAGGGCGGATTTGCCGCCGTCGAGCTTGGCGGGTAGGGCGCTGAGGTTGGCCGGGACTGCACCTGCGGCTGCACCCTTGATGTTCAGTTCGGGGGCGTAGGTGCCGGCTAGTTCGGCGGCGCTGGCTGCGGCCCCGCCACCTTGGGAGTAGCCGTTAATTACGATGGGGTTGTTTTTGCCCAGGTCCCAGCCTTTTAGCTGGGTGGCGGCGCGGGCTGAGTCCAGCACGGCGTGGCCTTGGGAGACGCGGTCCATGTAGGTGTGGGCGCCGGGGGTGCCTAGACCTTCGTAGTCAGTGACTACTACGGCGTAGCCTTTTGCTAGGAAGGATTTGAAGAACAGCTGCTCATAGTCGCCGATGGAGTTGGCGATGTTCCAGGAGGGGGCGCAGTCGTCGCTGATGCCCTGCGTGCCCGGAGCGTAGGCGATGATGGGGCGCTGGCCTTTACCGCTCCAGGCGCGTTTGGGTTCAATCACGATGCCGCTGACGGCAATGTTTTTGCCGGTGCGGTTTTTGGATGAGTAGAGGATGCGTTGGGCTTTGTAGGGCCCAATTTTGCTGATCCCCAGGGTGTTGATGCCGCTGACGGCGGCTTCTTGGCGCAGTAGCTTGCCCGGGGTGCCGTCTAGGGTGGCGGAGTTGTAGTAGAAGGGGCGGGCGACGTCGCCGTTGGGGTCTTTGCTGAAAACTCCAGCCTGTGCGGGGCTGGTGGGGGCTAGGGCGGCGGTGCCTAGCATCAGGGTGGTTAGTGTGGCCAGGGCTGGGCGTAGCCAGCGGGTGGCGGTTTTGGGGGCAGTGTTGGGGCTGCCTGCGCGGCGCGAGCTGGGCTGCTTCAGGCGCAATTGGGTTTTAAACACGCGGTTACCTCGGCATTAGGGAGTTCCAGGAGTTGTGTTATGAAGTGTAAAAGCGCAAGCTGAAAATTTCCCGAGTTGATCCACAGGTGGATAATTTTTTGACCCCATGCTTTTTATTCACAGCCTGGCGGCGCCCTGGGGCTGGCTGGGGGCATGGTGTTGCGCATGGTTTTAAGTGTCGAGTTAAGCGCGCCGGCCCCTAGAGCCCCTGACATTGGTAACAGCGGCGCTGGCGGTGGCGTTGAGGCAACAAGTGCTTATCAGTCCAGGCCCGGCGCTGGCGGGGCTGTAGGCCCCTTGGTGTTGGGATTTGGCTCCCTTGAGTATTTAGAGCAGCTGCGTTGCCACCTGCAGATCGCTGCCGTGGATGCTTTCATCCAGGTACCCATGCAAGCTGCGGGCCAGGGTAGCGGCGGGGTTAATGGGGTTGATGCGCTGCATATGGCCGGCCAGTTCGCCTACCTTAGCCAAAACTGCCTACAAAGCTGCCTGGGAGTGTGCCAGCCGGGTTTAGCCGGCCAGGCCCGGGGCCTACTGGACCAGTTGGAGGGGCGCGCCGACGCCGTCGAGCTAATAGAACTGAACCTACCCACCCAGGTGGAGCGGCTATACCGGGTGCTGCTAACTAAACAGGCTAGCCAGCTTGGCCAGGTGGTGTTTGTGTGCGGGGCGGTGGGCGGTATTGGGGCCACCTATAGCGCCGCGCTACTGGCGTGGGCTGGGAGAGAGCTAATCCGTGGTGGTGAGGCGTCGCCGCTAGCTCGGCGTCGAGACCAAGACACATATTCGCAGCCGCAGGGGCCAGGCTTTGGCTCGCCAGCCGCGCAGGCTACGGTGGATGCGGCCCTGGTGGACGCCAACCCCTACGGTGGCCTGGACCTATATCTGGGAAGTGCCTACTGCCAGGGCGCTAGCTGGGGTCAGCTACCCAAAAATCAGTCGCCACTATGGCCGCAAAGACTAGTGCGGGGGCTGGGGAAGTATCACGGCGTGAAGGTGCTAGCTGGCAGTGGCGGCCAAGGCGGGCCTAAAAACTGGCAGCAAATGAGCCAAGCTATCTACGCCCTACGCACCACCTGCCAGTTAACGGTGGTGGATCTGCCGGCGCTGCAACTGGCGCACCTGCCCTGGGATGAGCTCGAAGCTGTGCGCGTGCTGCTGGTAAGTGACCTGACCCGCCGCGCGGCCCTAGCTGCACACGGCTGGCTGCAAGAAGTACGCCCAGGCTTAGGCGCCCTAGCCCTACGAGAGCAAGGAGCAGACCTGACTAGCCAGGAAATAGCCCGGCTGGTGGGCGCCCCGGTGGTGTGTGCCCTGCCTAATCGGCGTGAGTTAACCCAGCGTCTACAGCTGGGTTTAGACCCGCTGCGGCTAAAGCGGGCAGAGAAAAAAGTGGGGGCGCGCCTAGCTAATTGGGCGCTCAACCCTAACTTTTGGGCGCAAAAGGGGAAAAAATGACTAACGTCGATGTTTTCAGTGCAAACCCTCGCCGTGGGAACCCTCCGAGCAAGAACAGCCCCATCCCAAAGCCTCCCCAAGGCAGCCTGCCGGGCCGATACCTTCCCCACGAAAACGCCCCCGGCTGGGAAAACTGGGGTGGGCGGCTACGGCGCGCCATTGCCAGTGGCCAAGGCTGGGCCCAAGCCATGGCCGCTAGCCCCGTGGCAGACACCCAAACCATGGCGGATATGGCCATTGGGGTTTATGAGGACATCGCTGGGGCTGGTCCCTTACAACGCTACCTAGACGACGACGTCGTCACTGACGTGCTGCTTAACGGCTGCCAACTGTGGGTAGATAGAGGAAAAGGGCTGCTACGCGCCCCACTACCGCTAGGCTGGAGCGAGGCAGACACCCGCGCTTTAGCGGTACGCCTGGCCGCCAGCTGCGCTAAACGCCTAGACCAAGCCAGCCCAGTAGTGGACGGTACCTTGGGCGACGGCAGTCGACTACACGCAGTGCTCGAACCAGTCAGCGCCTGCGGCACCTTGATTTCCCTGCGTGCCTTCCGCTCCAAAGCCTTCACCATTGAGCAGCTGCGTCAGGCGGGCATGTTTAACCTGCAGATGCAAAAAGTGCTGGAACTACTGGTTAAAAAACGAGCAAACTGCCTGATTAGTGGGGCTACCGGCACCGGCAAAACCACGCTGCTAGCCACCCTAGTGGCCCTAGTTGAGCCCCAACAGCGGCTGCTGTGCATTGAAGAAAGCCGCGAGCTGCGCATCAACCACCCACACGTGGTTTACCTGCAAGAACGCCGCCCCAACGTGGAGGGCGCCGGCGGGGTGAATATGAGTGAACTAGTACGAATAGCCTTAAGAATGCGGCCAGACAGGCTCATTTTGGGCGAATGTCGCGGCGGTGAAGTAGCCGACGTGCTCACCGCCCTCAACACCGGCCATGAGGGAGGTTGGGCCACGCTCCACGCCAACAGCGCAGTGGATGTGCCCGCCAGGCTAGCCGCCCTGGGAGCCCTGGCCGGTTTAACCCCCCAAGCCCTAAACCTGCAGGCAGCCAGCGCCCTAGACGCAGTAATACACCTAGAACGCCAGCAAGGCCTACGCCGGCTACGCAGCCTGGCAGTGCTATGGCGCCAAGATGGAGAACTAATCTGCCAAGACGCCCTGACCTGGAATGATGATGGGCAGCTAGTGCCAGGTGCGGGCCTAGAACTACTGCGGCGGCGCCTTGGGCCAACGCTAGAGCAAGCCCTAGGCAGCTAACCATGGTCTGGCAGCTACTAGAAACACTAGCCAAACTATGCGCCGCCAGCTGTAAAGTCAGCGGCGCACTGTCAGAACTATCCGCGCTGGCCACGCTGTTCCCACTAGCCACGAGCGCCCTAGAAACCGCCCTGACAGTAGCGTTTAGCGCCATCGCAGCAGTAATCCAAACCCACCCGCTTTTACTAGCCAGCTTGCTGACCCTAGTGGCCTGGTGCTGGTGTGCACCCCTACGCCGGCCTCACCCCATGCAACTGCCGGCCCTACCTAAACGTAAACCGCCAGTGGCACTAAATATGCTGCTAGTGCAGGTGTCGGTGCGACTTACCGGCGGACAGATGCCCACCCAAGCCTGGAGCCAAGCCCTAGCCGAGGCCGGGGCGCCCAGCCAACTCAACCAGGCGGGCGAAAGCCTCTACCTGCATAGCTTGATTGCGGCAAAAACCCCCTGGTGGATGGGGCAAAGTAGACGCCAACAGGCGGGGGTCAATGCGCTCGCGGCTAGATCGGCTCTGGCGGGGCAGCGTTTAGCTCAGCGCCTGGGCTCGCCCCTGGCGCAGGTGTTAGGGCAGGTGGCTGGCATGATCACGCAGGCCACGCGTGGCGCGCAGCAACGTTATGCGGCTTTGGCGGCGCCGGTGGCCACGGCCCGCATGTTGGCTGCTTTGCCGCTGGTGGGGGTGGGTTTAGGGGCGCTTTTAGGGGTGCGGGTGTGGCAGTTTTGGCTCGATGGCGCCCTGGGCACCATTACGGCTCTGGGTGGGCTAGGGTTTTTGTGTGTGGGGCGCCTGGTTACTTCCCGCATGGTGGGGCGTGCTCAGGAGGAAGTTAACCAGTTCGACGACGCCTTACTGCTGGATCTGTGCGGCGCGGCGCTGCATAGTGGCGCCAGTATCCCCAGGTGTCTGGAGGCGTTGGGGTTTGCCTGCGAAATCGAGGATTTTGGATTTGTGGCGCGGGCGCTGGAAATTGGGGCGAGTTGGGATGAAGCTTGGAGCCTGGCTGCGCCAAATCGGGCTGGTTATAAGGCACTTAGTCAATGTTTAGCGCCGGCCTGGCTAGTTGGGGCCAATCCGCTACCGATGCTTGAAGCTTGGGCGCAAACCCTTCGTGATCAGCGTGAAAGCCAGGCTAGCGCGGATGCTAACCGGTTGGCGGTACGGCTGGTGTTGCCGCTGGGGCTGTGTCATTTGCCGGCCTTTATTTTGTTGGCGATTGTGCCGGCCGTGGTTTATTTGGGCCGCAGCGTGCTTGCCGGCGCCTAACTGGTTGCCCCACTTAACTGACTTATTGCTACCTAATTGGCTGAAACTCCCAACTGAGTGGTGCGCCGGCTAAGACTGCCGTGCCTTCGACCGCTGGTGCGCCGGCTAAGACTGTCGTGCCTCCGGCCGCTGGCGTCCCGGCTAAGACTGTCGTGCCTCCGGCCGCTGGCGTCCCGGCAAAGACTGCCGTGCCTCCGGCCGCTGGCGCCCCGGCCCACAAGCCCCGCATCTGCGTGAATCTTGCCGGTGGGGCTTTTGATCCGCAGCCCGTCTGCTCTCTTTCGCCTGTTCTCTTTGCAGCTGCCGCTGTGCTTACAAGTGACGCTGCCAGCTGCTGATGCCTCTGCTGGCTCCCCGGCAACCACGCCTTGTTCCCTGAGCTTTCCTGAGCTGTAGGTTTTCTGGTGCCTCGCGCTCTGCTGGCGGCGTCATCGCTGATGCTTTTTTGAGCACAGGTGGGGAACAAATTTACCCCTACAGCCCCTATCCACAGGCTGCAAGCAGGCGCTAGCCAAGGCGCCACAAACTGTTTACGGGCTGGCCAACCAGGCTGCCCATCCAACTAAAACTGCCCAAACTGGGGCAAAAGGAGGAAACCATGGAGCAGGTACACGAGCGGCCGCCTGCGTCTTTGGCACCTGGCAGTGACTCACTCAAGGGGGCCAAGGAGGCAAAGGAGGCTGTGGAGACCAAGTGTGCTAAGAGTGAAGGCAAGCCTGAAGGTAAGCCCGAAGGCGGCGCTCAGGGCGATAAGCGCCTAGATCTTGAAGCCGGTATGGCCACAGCCGAGTACGCCATTGGCACGGTGGCAGCCGCAGCGTTTGCGGGGCTGCTACTGGCGATTATTCGCTCTGGTGGGCTACGCCCAATGATCGAGTCGCTGCTCTCTAGCGCACTGAGCGTGTCCTGATGGGCCTGGGCGGACTAAACGGCCGCCTACAGCTTATGCCAAGGTGGCGGCGCAAGCCCTTAAATACTTGCGCCGCCACCGCTCCCCAGGGTTTAGGTGTGCGCTGTGGGCGCAGGCGAAGCTGCGCCCACCCCTGCGCCGGCAGGGCTAGTTGCAACTGCCGGGGCATGGTTACCGCTGAACTAGCCTTAACTTTGCCAGCAGTTATAGCTGTGCTAGCACTAGTGCTGGGCTTGGCTGCTGTAGGCGTCAGACAGGTGCGGGCAGTGGGCGCAGCCAATGCGGCGGCCAGGGCGCAGCTGGCCGGTGAGGACCCCTATGCGGCAGCGGCTAGGGCTTATGGCGCGGCCCAAATCAGTGTTAGTGGAGAATGTGCGCAGGCCAGCGTGTCACTGCCACCCATCCTAAACATGCTGGGTTGGACCATTCGAGCCACCGCCTGCGCCCCACGGGAGCAGCCATGAACCAGCCTGGTCAAAACAAAGCCCGCAGCTGGGAGCAGGGCTCTGGCACGGTACTGTCACTGGCTTTAATCGCTTTAGCGTTGCTGCTTTCTGGGGTAATCGCCCTAGTGGCGGCGGCCTATAGTGGCGCCGCTAAAGCTCAAAGCGCAGCTGACCTGGCCGCCCTGGCTGGTGCTCAAGCACTTAATGATCCGCTAGCTGCCGGTGGAGCGCAGCCTTGCCAACAAGCCGGCAGGGTAGCCAGTGATAACCAAGCTAGCATCAAGCAATGCTTAATCGAGGGGCAAGACCTGATAGTGCGGGTATCTAGGCCACTAAACTTAGGTCCTTGGCAGCTAGTTGCTAACGCTGCCGCTAAGGCCGGCCCAGACCCAAACCAACAGCCCTAGCATTAAGTTGCGCTGCAACCGCTGCTAGCTATCTGGTCAATGCTAACTATCTGGTCAACTTAATATTTATGACCTATTGATCGTGTTGCCAGCACTCTGTTATGCTGACAATCGCAGGTGTTGCACAGCATATTTTATTTTGATTGCCAATCTACCTCGAATAGATGCTGCATAGAGACTATATGAAACTGTGTCTGTCGTAGTGTTGGTTGAAAGTAAACGTTTTCCACATAAATAGTGCGAATGGAGTGGAATTTTGATCTGGTCAATTATTGTTGGTGGCTTTATAGGTTTTGTTGCAGGTGTGATTACTAGAAAAGGCGGCTCGATGGGGATACTCTCCAACGTTGTCGCAGGTTTAATAGGCTCATTTGTGGGTCAAAGACTGTTTGGTACCTGGGGTCCGGCCCTGGCTGGTAAGGCTCTAATTCCCTCCATCTTGGGTGCAGTAATTGTTATCGCTATAGTCGTATTATTCTTTGGGAAAAAATCCTAACAATTTTTCTCCAAAAATATTATCCTAAAAGCTAACTACCATCTAAAAAGGAGTACGATTATGTCGATCAAGGACAGCATCAACCAGGCCAAGGCTGAAGCCAAGGAAGTTGTGGGTAAGGTTACCGGCGACAAGAAGACGGAAGCTGAAGGCGCTGCGGAAAAGTTCGCTGACAAGGTTAAGGGCGCTGTTGAGGACGTCAAGGACTCTGTAGAGGGCGCAATCGAAGGCGTTAAGAACGCCGTACACAAGGACGAGAAGTAATTTTCTAACTCCTTACGCCGCTATAACCATTATTTTTCGGCACAAATGCCTGCCCGGTAAAATACTGGTATAACATAGCAATCAGAAAGCAGTAAGTTGTATAGCTTGCTGCTTTCTATTTTTAGGCATCTGCCAGGTATAAGGCGCGCGCCAAGCCAACCCGTTTAGTTAGCGCGGCAGTATCAATATTGGTGGTTGAAAGCGGGGGTAGGTCGCGCACAAAATCACGTAGATTCTGCGCCGCCTGGGCAGCCGCCAGCTGGGCCTGTTGGGCCTGGCCAGCGCTAGATTTGCGCCATACAGAAGCCAACACGTCAAAACCAAACCGGGAAATTTCCCGCGATAACTCATGCCAGCCCACTAGGCTAGCGGCATCGTCGGCCCTGGCTCCAGCCAAAACCGTACCGGACTGAGACAGCTCAAAAGCCAGGTTGCGGCGGTGCGTAGAGGCCTGCAAAGTATCCACCTCGGCGCGAGCGGCGTCGTCGAGAACAGCCGTAATAGCCCGCAAAACCGCGCGGTATTGGCGCCGCACCAACAAAACCGGAGCGTGGCGGCCTACCAGCCAAATCGCCACCAGGGCCGTAGCTGCCCCCACCAAAGTCTCTAGCAGGCGGTCAGCAAACAGCAGTGAAGTGGAGTAGTGGGCAGTGGGTGGCAGCATCTGCATCGAGTAGGTGGTGATAAAGAAAACCGCCACCGCATAGTTGCGCTGCGCCGTCAGGTTCATTCCCAGCAGGCAGATAAAAATAATTACCAGCTTGGTCCACGGCTCCAGCCCCAGCGTCATTATTGCCAAAGCACTAATCAACCCCAGGCCGGTGCCAACTATGCGATGCAGTGCCCGCACTGACATGTCCATGCGACTAGTGCCGTTTTGTAGCACGATCAGGGCACTAAGTACCGCCCAAGAAGTGTGTGCAGTTGGCGAAAAAAACATGGAGGTGGTGGCCAGTAGTACCGCGATCAGTGCCCGCACGGCCGTTAACCAGGGGCGAGAGCCCTTATGGAAAGCCCGCCGCAGCAGGTAGCTTGGGCGAGGCCGACCTAGAGGAGTGCGTAAAAAATGTGAGCCGGTGGCCTGGTTTTGGGCGGGGAAAGACTCGCTTTGCAGCCCCAACACCAGGCGCCGATGCAGGCGACGCAGGCGCGAATGCAGCTGACGTGAGGCGGCAGTGTGGGGGCGCTCGTTGGCGGTGTGGGCACTACGCAGGGTGTACCAGGCCTCATTCACCGCGCTATAGGCGGCTGAGCGTTGCGGTCCGCGCTCATATTGGGGCTTGTCAAAGCTGGCTTCATATTCGGCGACGGCGGCCTCGGCGGTAGCGATAGCCTCACGAGCAGGGGAGTTGGGGTGCCAGGCAATCAAAGCAATCGAGGTTAAAGCAGCAAATAAGAACGCCACGGAGTTAACCGAAACGATTGTTTCTAGTGCGCTTGAATGGGTGGAGGCCATGTAAGTCCCATAGGCCCCGGCGAACACCGTGTTTGTAGGCCCTGGTGGGCCCACCATTAGGGCATGCCACACCCATACAGTCGAAAAAGTCATGGCCGTAATTAACGGGGGCACAAGCCAAGGGTAAGGGGCTGTGTACCAACCTAAGAAGAAAAACCCTAGGGAGACCAGGGCGTTAATGACCATAGAGACGGTGCGTCGTCGTAGTGGCTCCTCACGCCCAACATTGGCGCACTGGGCCCCGAGCAAACCCAAAGTAGCCTGGGAAGGCCCCAGAATTAGGGCGCAACCAAGTAGTCCGACGCATACAGTGGCAGTCCAACGCGCGGCGCGGTGCCAGCTAGGGCCGGAATTAATGGCGGTTAGTGAAGACCAAAACCAGCGGTGCCCACGCCCTAACTTTCGGCGTGAGTCTAGCCAAGCAGCTGACAGTGAGTTTGGTGGTGAGGGGGAGTCTTTGGCTGGGCCCACGAGCTCAGGATAAGACATAAAGTTTAAAGTGGGCCAGATCACATCAAATAGTGGGAATGATTCGCCCCCTAGCAAAGTTGAGCTAGGTGGACTCAAGAAGAGAGTTGACAGCCAGTGGCTCAACTTGAATACTTGAGTAAAGACATTACAGACAGAACAAACTAAGGAGCACACAATGGCACGCGCTGTGGGTATTGACCTAGGAACCACCAACTCTGCTATCTCCGTCCTTGAGGGCGGGGAGCCCACCATCATCCCTAACGCCGAAGGTGGCCGTACCACCCCTTCAGTAGTAGCTTTCTCTAAGGCCACCGGCCCTGACGCCAAGCCCGAGATTCTGGTTGGCAACATCGCCAAGCGTCAGGCTGTAACCAACGTTGACCGCACTATCTCCTCCGTCAAGCGCCACATGGGCACTGACTGGAAGGTGAACATTGACGGCAAGGACTACAACGCCCAGCAGATTTCAGCCTTCATCCTGGCCAAGCTAAAGGCCGACGCCGAGGCTTACCTGGGTGAGCCCGTCACCAACGCGGTTATCACCGTCCCCGCTTACTTCAACGACGCTCAGCGTCAGGCCACCAAGGATGCCGGTACCATTGCCGGCCTCAAGGTTGACCGTATCGTCAACGAGCCCACCGCAGCCGCCCTGGCTTACGGCCTCGAAAAGGGTAAGGAAGACGAGCTCATCTTGGTATTCGACCTTGGTGGCGGTACCTTCGACGTCTCCCTGCTTGAGGTTGGTAAGGACGACGACGGCTTCTCCACCATTCAGGTGCGCGCCACCGCTGGTGACAACCGCCTCGGTGGTGACGACTGGGATGACCGTATCGTCAAGTGGCTGATCGACCGCGTAAAGTCCAACACCGGTGTAGACCTGTCCAAGGACAAGATCGCCATGCAGCGTCTACGTGACGCCGCTGAACAGGCCAAGAAGGAACTGTCCAGCGCCATGAGCACCACCATCAACCAGCAGTACCTGTCCATGGGCCCCGACGGCACTCCGATCCACCTGGACGAGAAGCTAACCCGCGCCCAGTTCGAGGAAATGACCGCTGACCTGCTAGAGCGCACCAAGCTGCCGTTCCACAAGGTAATTGAGGACGCCGGCGTCAAGCTCAGCGACATTGACCACGTGGTGCTGGTGGGTGGCTCCACCCGTATGCCCGCCGTCAGCGACGTTGTCCGCCAGCTAACCGGCGGCAAGGAGCCCAACAAGGGCGTTAACCCCGACGAGGTTGTGGCCGTTGGTGCCGCCCTGCAGGCCGGTGTTATCCAGGGTGACCGCAAGGACGTGCTGCTGATCGACGTGACCCCGCTGTCCTTGGGTATCGAAACCAAGGGTGGCATCATGACCAAGCTGATCGAGCGCAACACCGCCATCCCGGCTCAGCGCAGCGAGATCTTCTCCACCGCTGAAGACAACCAGCCTTCCGTGCTGATCCAGGTCTACCAGGGTGAGCGTGAGTTCGCTCGCGACAACAAGCCGCTGGGCACCTTTGAGCTGACCGGTATCGCCCCGGCTCCGCACGGTGTGCCCCAGATTGAGGTTTCCTTCGACATCGACGCCAACGGCATTGTGCACGTGTCCGCTAAGGACAAGGGCACTGGCAAGGAGCAGTCCATGACCATCTCCGGCGGCAGCGCCCTGCCCAAGGAGGACATCGACCGCATGATCAAGGAAGCCGAAGCTCACGCCGCTGAGGACAAGAAGCGTCGCGAAGAGGCTGAGACCCGCAACGCCGCTGAGCAGCAGGCTTACGCCATCGAGAAGCTACTGCGCGAGAACAAGGACAAGCTGCCCGAGGACGTCCACTCTGAGGTTTCCGCAGCTGTTGCCGACTTGAAGAAGTCCCTTGAGGGCGACGACATCAACGCCGTACGCACCGCTCAGGACAAGCTCAATGAGGTAGGCCAGAAGATCGGTCAGGCCCTGTACGCCTCCGAGCAGGCCGGTCCCGCTGCTGGCAGTGGCTTCCCCGGCGCCTCCGCTGGCTCACAGCCTAAGGCCGACGACGACATCGTTGACGCCGAAATCGTTGATGACGAGGACAACAAGTGAGCACTGAGCCCTCAAACGAGGACCTACAGGCCCTAGCTGACCAGGTTAACGAGGCCTTCGCTGAGGCTGACGTAACCGACGCCGTCGACGCCGCCAACCAGGCTGCCCAGGACGCGGCTGACGCGGCCCAAGACGCAGCCGACGCCGCCCAGGAGGCGGCCGAGGCTGGTCAGGTCAGTGCCCAGGAGCTACAGGTCAAGCTAGACGAGGCCACCGACCAGCTGGCCCGTGCTCACGCTGACCTGTACAACCTGCAGCAGGAGTACAACGCCTATGTGCGTCGCTCTCGCGAACAGGCTGCCTCTCACCGCGAAGCCGGTGCTCAGCAGGTCACGGAAGCGCTAATCCCGGTCTTGGATGAGATCGAACTAGCCCGCCAACACGGGGACCTGGTTGGTTCCTTTGAAGCGGTGGGAAGCAAAATTGAGAACATCTTGAAAGACAAGTTCTCACTTACCCGCTTTGGCCAGGCCGGGGACGTATTCGACCCCAACCTGCATGAAGCCCTGATGGCAGTGGATTCCACTGAAGTTACCGAACCTACGGTGAACCTGGTGATCCAGCCCGGTTACATGCTCGGCGAGCGCGTGGTACGCCACGCTCGCGTGCAGGTCGCCAACCCGGCCTAAGCACCATGCAAATAACGACGGCGCAGGTGAGCTTTTACCTGCGCCGTCGCTATAAAAAATAAAGCCGCCAAAAAACAGCGGCAACCAAAACAGAAACTATTAATGACTTTCCCCTTATTTAGGAGGTGGGGACCACATTATGGCCAGTCAAGACTGGATGACTAAGGATTTTTACGCGGTACTAGGTGTTGCTAAAGACGCTGACGCCACCGCCATCAAGAAGGCTTACCGCAAGCTAGCCAAGCAGTACCACCCGGATCGTAACGCTGACAATCCCGAGGCTGCGAAGAAGTTCAAAGAGGTCAGCGAGGCCTACGCGGTGCTCTCTAATGAGCAAGACCGCAAGCAGTATGACGCCATCCGCTCTATGGCTGGTGGCGGTGCGCGCTTCACCTCCGGTTCAGGTGGGGCCAATGCGGGCTTTAACGACCTGTTTGGCTCCATGTTTGGTGGCGGTGCTGGCTCAGGCGGTTTCGCTGGCGGCACGGCTGGCGCCGACATCAACCTTGATGACCTGATGAACATGTTTGGCGGCTACTCCTCGCCTACACGCGGCCGCGACGGACGCCCCGGACCTTTCAACTTCAGCTTCTCGCGCCCCAAGCGCGGTCAGGATGTAGTCACTGACGCTACGCTGGAATTCCGTGACGCCGTCAACGGCACCATGGTGGAAATTACTGCTGACGGGCGGGCCGTTAAGGTGCGTATCCCGGCGGGGGTTAAGGACGGGCAAAAGATCCGTCTGCGCGGTAAAGGCCGCCCCGGTACCGACGGCGGCGACGCCGGCGACATGGTGGTTAACATCAAGGTTCGCCCCCACCCGGTGTTCAAGCAGGACGGTAAAGATCTGCGTCTGAGCGTACCGATCTCCTTGAAGGAAGCTGCCCTGGGCGGCGTCGTTGAGGTACCTAACTTTGACGGCACTTTCAGCAAGATTAAGGTAAAGCCTGGCACATCCTCGGGAAGCGTGGTGCGACTGCGCGGAAAGGGTGCCCACACCCCCAAGGGCAACACTGACCTGCTAGTCACCTTGGAGGTGGCGGTGCCCAAGCAGCTATCTGCTGAGGCCCGTAAGGCTCTGGAAGAATTCGACGCCGCCATGGGTGACGCCGACCCGCGCGCTAAGCTCAAAGAAGCGGTATCCAAGTGAAACGCCGTGGCCAGGGGATCGGCTTACTAGAGTCTGACGCCCGCCACCGGGCCGTATATGCGGTGTCCGTGGCCGCGCAAATGGCCGGGATGCACCCGCAAACGCTGCGCCAATATGACCGCCTGGGCTTAGTTAGTCCCAGGCGGGCACGCGGGCGCGGGCGGCGTTACTCCTATAGCGACGTCGAAAAACTGCGCTATATCCAAACTCTCAGCCAAGCCGGAATTAACTTAGAGGGGATCCGCCGGATTTTGCTGCTCGAAGAGCAAAACGCTGCCCTGCAGGCAGAAAATCGCATTTTGCGGTGGCGTATTAACGCAGGTGCGCGCGTTTTTGCGGCGGGTAGTGATGGTGAAGTACAAGTCACTGTGCAACGCGGATCCAGACGAAACTAAGGTTTTCGAGTTAGGCTAAGGGGGAGTCCATCAGGGCTAACCCATAACTGGGTGTTAAAAGCCCTAAGAAAATCTAACTGGAGGCAGACTTTTATGACTGACTACAACCAGGTTCCCCAGCCCCAGCAGCCCTACGGTGCTCCGGCTCCCGCTAATGATATCCCTGCCCCCGCAGGTGCCTACTACGGTGCCCCCTCTGCTCAGACCGCTGCCGGCGGCGTACAGCTAGACGCCTACGGTAACCCGATTGTGGCCGCCAGCGCTCCGGCTGTTGGCTACGACCCCAACGCTTACGCCGCTCAGCAGGGCTACGGCGCTTACCCGCCGGCCGCCCCGGCCCAGCCCAGCCCGATTGGTGCGCTGTTCGACTTTGGTTTCAAGCAGTCCTTTGCCCTAACCGGCGCCAAGCTGGCTAACCTGACCATCACCGTCACCGCCATCTTCACCTGGCTGATCTGCGCGGGTGCTGCTGCTAACACCAAGAGTGTGGCGGTATTTTTCAGCACCAACATTTATGGCGGCTATGGCAGTGACTCGAACGGCTTTGTGGCCTTCCTGATCTCTTTGCTGCTGGGCTTCCTGCCCACCGTGGCTGCGATTGTGCTCGGCCGCCTGTTCGTGGAGAACGTGGTTGCTAACGTCAAGCAGGAGCAGGTTGCTAGCGAGACCCTAGAGCTGCTGCGTCAGGCCAAGTGAGCGATTACCAAACTGAGGACGGCCAGCCCAAATACGGGGTTCGTTTGAACCCTCAGGAGCTGGCCGTTCTGCGTGAAAAGCAGGCTCGCGAGGCTGAGCGTGAGCGTGAAGCTAAAGCGCGGCGCCTAGCTGAGCGTCGGGCTAAACGTCGCGCCGCTAAACGCGATTTTGCTGCCGCTGAGGCGGAGTATGTTAGGCGGGCCCGTGAACGCGAGCGTGAGCGCGAAGCCGAGCATGAGGCTGAGCGTGGCCATGAGGGCCAGGCCGGGCGTGAGGTTCGCGCTGACCATGAGGGGCGCTCTGACCACGTTTATGACCGCTATGACAACATAACCGGAAGCTATAGTTACTGGTCTGACGATAAGGATCGCGCTGACCATGAGGGGCGCAAGTCTTCTCGTGGTGAGGGGACGCGCGCTCCAGGCCGCTCGGCTGTCCGTGAGGGCTATAACGTTACTAACGACGACGACGAACCGGCTGGGCACTATCGCCTGGCTCCCGGGGGGCGTTTTGTCTACCGGGCTGTACCCCGTAAGAAGAAGCAACGCGGCCGCTGGCGTCTGTTTATTATCGGCGTGTTCATGATGCTGGTGGTGCCCATGGTGACCCTGGCTGGTTCTGTGTTGTACCTGACGGGAGGAGACCCTAGCTTCTTTAAGGCTGGGCAGCTGCTGCCCGAGTCTGGGCAGGTGGCCTTGGAGGCCAAGACTAACTACATGCTCTACTCTCCTCTAGCCGCAATGGACGTTGATAGCTGTAGCGTGAGCGATCCAGCTGGCAAAGCGGTGGCCTATAAGGAAGGCAGTTCGCAGTTCCCGCCGGGAAGTTTTACCTCAACCACTGCTGGCACCTATGTGATTAAGTGTCAAAACACTAAGGACACCAAGGTGGTGGGGCCGCCTATGCACATAGAGCGCTTAGATACTTTGTCTATTGTGACCAACCTGGGCTTTGGCGTGGCCATAGCTGGCGTTTGGGTGACTATCGTGGGCTGGCGTCGGGCCCGCGCCCGAGGGCGCGAATAGACGCCAATAGATACGCCTGCGCCCGCCAAAATTTGGCGGGCGCAGTTTTGTTGGTATTGGCTGCTGCATTAGTGCAGGGGCTCTGTGCTAGTGCAGGGCCAATTTGGTTAGGCGGCAGCTAGCTTGGGCTAGCTTTATCAGCGGCCGGGGTCGAAATCGTTGTGGAAACCGATCGTGGCTAGCTCTACGCTCTGGTCTGGTAGCAACCAGTAGTACAAGCGCGGCGCCCCAGGGCTGTTCTGCTTGACGTAAACCTTGTGTGAGATAGCGTCATCCTGCTGACGGGTTACTGCCGGGCAGTTGTTGTTGGGTCCATCGCGGTTAATACGGTCAACTTCCACAATGCCGGACCAGTTGTTGGATCGGGGAGCGCGCGAAATACCGCAGATAATCTCGGTGCAGATACGTACCAGACGAGCATATTCGTTTGGCAGCGTCTCTTTAGCGTCCTCAAGGAACCCATCCTTAATGGTGTAATCCTTAAGTGGGTAATTTTCACGTAGTTTGCTGTCGATAGTATTCCAGCAAATCTCAATATCGAGCTTAAACCTAGCGTAATCGCTAAGCTTTAGGTCAGGGTGGGTAAACCAATCTTTAGTGAGCTTAGAGTTTGGCTCAGCTACAGGATTACCAGATTTCTTAAGGCGGTTAACTTGTTGCCTTAATTTACGCATCTCACTTTGTGCGTTATCGCGTTCTTTTTCTGCCTCAAGGCGTTCCTGATCAGCAACCCTGACTTGGCCTTGGAAGTAGTCCCTCTGACTTGCAGTTCTTTCTAGTTCTGACTGCATTTGGACTAGCTCGATCTTAATGCTGTTGAGCCGCCCTTGCGCCTGATCTAACTGCTGGTTTAGGTGCTCGTTTTCCATAACTAGAGCCTCATCAGATGCTTGGCTGGTAGCTAACTCCTTGGCGTCAAATAGCTCCTGTTTTACTTCTGCTAGTTCCTGCTCAATCTGCCATTTTTGGGCGTCCAGCTCGTCAATGTAGTCCATGTCGAGCTTGTGAGCTTCGGTCTCTTCCTCAAGTTCTGCGATCCGCTGCTTAAGCTCCTGGGCCTGCTGTTCAAGCAGTTGGTCCTGTTGCTCAAGCTCCTGGGCTTGCTGAATCAACTGTGCAGCCTGACCAACAATGGTCTGCTTAGCAATTTCCAGGCTGATGTCTGGTTCGCTAGTAACGCTGGGTAGATCCTGGCTGAAAGTGGTTGAGGCGTTACTTGTGGCAATGTTTAGCCTAGGCCGCGCCTGCAGCCATTTTGAGAAAGCCTTTTTGTCTAGCACTGATACACCTTCCTTGATGATGTGAGTATGTAAGTACCTCCACTTAGCTAATAATTGGAAAGCTTCTTAGGGGAGGTCTGATCAGTCTATATCTTTAGGTTGCTGCGCGAGGCGATTTTGCCCAAGTTTCGCGCACAGTAAACAAACTAATTTAAGGTGAATATTTAAACCCATAACGAAGAACTAATTTAAAAATCTAAAGTTAATCTTGAGGTATAGAATTGTTCTTGTGTGACTGGTGTGAATTGAATATATTAATGTGTGGTTGTGATACTAATGGGTGGGTAGTGATAGAAATAGACACTAATTAAACCGGTGCTGTCTAGAATTGCTGGTGGCGACGCATTTGCTGGGTCTCGTAGGTGGGCAGAGGCCGCAAGAGAGGCCGTAAGTAGGTCGAGAGCGGGCGGCGTCGTCGCTAGAATTTAGCCATGGCTAAGAGCAACAAGAAGCAAGACCTCACCTGGAAGCTGACCGCAGCGGCGGCCACCTTCGCCTCCGGCTACGTGGCTGACAAGGTAGTTTCCCTAAGCTGGCGGGCAGTGACCGGCCGCCCGGCCCCCAACGACCAGACCAAACTAGCTACCTATGCGGTGGCTGAACTGGCTGCATTCGCCATTATTTCTGGCGCAGTGCTAACCCTTACTCGCGAGCTCACCCTGCGTAGCGCCGCCGTTTGGTTTGAGGGGCACAACCAGCCCAAGCGGATCGAAGCCTGACGCTCGCCGCCGGCCGGGCTGGCAACAAGGATTGTGCTGGCCGGGCTGGCAATAAGGATTGTTTTGACCGGCCCGGCAAGTCTTGCTGGCTCGGCACCGCTTCCCGTATCTCGGGCGAGTGGCGGGCAGATGGCTAAAGCTACCGCCTGGTCCGCCGCCTGTTTGTACTGGTATGCCCCACTCGGCCCGGTAAGGGCTACTTGCCCGGCAAGCCCTGCCCGTACAGTGAGCCCTTAGGTTGGCAGAGCCTAAGCGCGCGGCCCTTGCCACACCAGGGGGCGGGCTTAGCTAACAGTGCACATAACTAGCTGCCGGTAGGCTATAGGCATGAGTGTTTGTGGGCCTGGCATGTTGGCATACCGCCTAACGCAATCCGGCGCAGCAATTGGGCTGCGTTTTACAGCACCCTTAACCGGGCTGCGTTTTGTTCGCCAATACTGGCAGGGGCTGGGCGCATGAACCATATTTCTGTAATTCAGTGGATCTGCGGCGCACTAGCCGTCATCGCCACCCTGGTGGGCCTGGGTTTCTTCACCCGCGCCTGCCTAACTATCGCTAACCGCTTCCGCCTGGGTGCCCCGCTAGACCCTCAGCGCCTGCACCCGGTGGGTAAGCGCCTTAAAACTTTGCTGGTTAAAGTCCTGTGCCACCAGGACTTTAAAGGCCGTCCCTGGATCCGACTAGCCCACTGGCTAGTGATGGTGTCCTTCCCGATCCTGTTCTTTACGCTGGTCACCGGCTATGCGCAGATTTTTAGCCCCGACTGGGCACTGCCGCTAATCGGGCATTTTCCGCCCTGGGAATGGCTTGTTGAATTTATTGCTTTAGCCTCCACGATCGCCATTATTGGCTTGATTGTGGTGCGCAGCGTTAACACCGCCCACGGCCGCAAGTCGCGTTTTACCGGCTCAACCCGCTGGCAGGCGCGGTTTGTGGAGGTCACTATTGTGGCCGTAGTGGGCTGCGTAGATTTGCTGCGCGTGGCCGAATCGGCTTGGCTTAGCGCCGCCCAGCACGAGCAGTCGGCTAGCTGGGTGCATTTCCCGATTTTTGGTTGGTTAGGCCGCCCACTGGGTCAGGGCGCCAATCCGGATACGTTGGCCAATGTCATTGCGGTGTTGGCGCTGGTTAAGATCCTGTGCTCCATGACCTGGTTTGTGATTGTGGGCTTGCAGCCGTCTATGGGCGTGGCCTGGCACCGTTTCCTGGCTTTTATCACCATCTACGCCCGCAAGCACGACGACGGCACCTCCGCTTTGGGTCCGCTTGAGCCCATGATTGTGGACGGCAAACCCTTAACTGTCGATTTACTCGATGAGCTTGAAGAGTCCGACGCCGAACCTAACTTTGGGGTTAGCCGGATCGAGCAGTTCCATTGGAAAGCTCTAGCGGACTTTTCTGCCTGCACGGAATGCGGCCGCTGCCAGGATCTATGCCCAGCCTGGAACACCGGCAAGCCGCTTTCACCCAAGCTTTTCACCCTGGCTTTGCGTGACCACCACGCCGCCGTGGCCCCCTTCATTGCTGCCGCCCAGCAGCTAGGGGTGGAGCCTGAAGAGGTTAGCCGCCAGCAGCTAGCTCAGCGCCCAGTGCACCTGGGGGTGCGTGACGGTTTGAGCGTAAACACCTCCCTGGGCCTGGCTGAAAACAGTGCCCACACCCAAGACATTTTGGGGGCGCTGCTGCAGGCCAAAGCCGCGCCGTCGGAAACTGGCGTGGCCACCAAACCCGCCCCGCTGGTTGGCCCGGTGATTGGCGAGGCTGCCCTGTGGGCCTGCACCACCTGCGGGGCCTGCGTGGATCAGTGCCCGGTGGATATTGAGCATATTGACCGCGTGATTGACCTGCGCCGCAACCAGGTGCTGATGGAGTCGGCTTTCCCCAAGGAACTTGGGCAAATGTTCCGCAAGCTTGAATCTAAAGGCAACCCCTGGGGTCTGCCCCCACGCAAGCGCCTAGAGTGGGCTAAGGGCCTGGAATTTGATGTGCCCGTGGTGGGCGTGGATGTGGAAGACGCCAGCGAAGTGGACTACCTGTTCTGGGTGGGTTGCGCTGGTGCCTATGAGGATCGTGCCAAGAAAACTACCCGCGCGGTAGCTGAGCTGCTGCATATTGCTGGGGTTTCTTTCGCGGTTTTGGGCGACGGCGAATCCTGCACTGGTGACCCCGCCCGCCGTGCCGGTAATGAGATCCTGTTCCAAACTTTGGCTGCGCAAAACGTTGAAACCTTAAACGAGGTTGCCGTCAAGCGTATTGTGGTTACCTGCGCTCACTGCTTCAACACTATTTCGCGTGAATACCCGCAGGTGGGCGGCAATTATCAGGTGCTGCACCACACCCAGCTGCTAAATCAGTTGGTGCGTGAAGGTCGTCTAAAGCCGGTGGCCCCCACAGCGGCGACGGCGTCCGTGCAGCAGGCAGCGACGGCGTCGGTAGCGGCGTCGGAAACTGTCCCGGAGCAGCAGGAACCATCCGCAGCGGCAAGCACCCAGGCGGACTCTGCGGCGTCGTCGGCAAAACCCACTGCAGTGCAGGGCCTGCAACTAACCCCCAAAGTCACCTACCACGACGCCTGCTACCTGGGACGACACAACCGGATCTACTCTCCGCCGCGTGAACTCCTGGCCGCAACCGGCGCCGAACAGGTGGAAATGCCACGTAACCACGAACGTGCCTTCTGCTGTGGTGGCGGTGGCGCGCGCGCCTTCATGGAAGAAACCATCGGCACCCGCATTGCAGCCACTCGCGCCCGCGAAGCCCTAGACACTGGGGCCAAAATCGTGGCCACTGCCTGCCCCTTCTGCACCACCATGCTTTCCGACGGCGTGGCCAGCCAAGGCGCTGAAGACGTGCGGGTTATGGACGTGGCCCAGCTGATGCTAGAGGCCGTAAAACGCGGCAATAACTAGTACCATGTAAATGCAAACCCCAGGGGAGCACCACAGCGGTGCTGAGAGTGCGCTTGGCGCAGACCCTCGAACCTGATCCGGGTAATACCGGCGTAAGGGAGTCGGGCTCTCTTCCCCTCCAGCTCAAGCAGGAGGAAGTAATGCTAACTGGTCACGTGCTAACTCGTCGTGGAGTAATTGGTGGCGCCCTCGCCCTGGCCAGCGCGGCCACACTGGCGGCATGTGGGCAAGACACCAAGGCTGACGCCAAAAAAGTCACGGTGGTAACCCACAGCTCTTTCCAGGTTTCTGACAACCTCAAGAAAGAATTTGAGAAAACTAGCGGTTTCAAGCTGGAAATTGTGGACGGCGGTGACGGCGGCGAGCTGGTCAACAAGCTGATCCTGTCCAAGGACGCCCCCCAAGGTGACGTGTGCTTCGGCGTGGACAACACCTACGCCTCCCGCCTGCTATCTCAAGGTGTGATCGACAAAGACCGCACCGTGGACACCATTCCGGAAAGCGCCGAAAAATACCTGGTAGACAACAACCGTGCGCTGGTGCCCATCGACATGGGTGACGTGGCCATCAACATCGACAAAACCTACTTTGCCAGCCATAACTTGGCTGCGCCCAAGACCTTTGAGGATCTAGCCAAACCTGAATACGCCAAGCTGCTGGTGGCCATCAACCCCACCACCTCCACCCCCGGCTTGGCCTGGATGCTGGCAACGGTAGGCCACTTTGGGGCCGACAAGTTCAGCGACTACTGGAAGGCCCTGGTTAAAGGTGGCACCAAGATCGCCTCAGGCTGGACCGAGGCCTACAACACCGATTTCAGTGCTGGTGAGGGTAAGGGCGCCTATCCGATCGTGGTTTCTTATGCCTCCTCGCCCTCCTACACGGTCAGCAAAGACGGCGCCTCCACCACCACCGCAGCCCTGTTAGACACCGCTTTCCGTCAGGTGGAATACGCCGGCGTGCTCAAGGGGGCCGCCAACCCGGCAGGTGGTCAGGCCTTCATTAACTGGATGCTGTCTAAAAATGTGCAGGCAGACATTCCCAAGAAGATGTACATGTACCCGGTGGACTCATCCGTGCAGCTGCCCGAGGCGCTGGCTAAGTTCGGCCCGCTGGCTGAAAAGCCGGTAGAGGTTGCCCCTGCCAAGATCGCGGCGGAGCGTGAACAGTGGCTCAAACTGTGGGCCAGCGCCGTCGGCAAGTGAGCGGCGAGCCAGAAAAAATCCAAAGCTGGGACCAACAAGCCCGGCCCCAACAAGGCCGGCCCCAGCGCAGCGCAGGCAAGTCCGATGGGTCCCAGCGCAGCGCAGGCAAGTCCGATGGGCCCCAGCGCAGCGGGCCGCGCATAACCTTAGGCCAAAAACTGGCCTGGAGCCTGGCAATAGCTTTGCCACTAGGTTTCCTGGGACTGTTTTTTGCCTGGCCAGTGGCTAGTTTGGTGATGCGTGGCCTGCTTGATAACGGCCGCCTTGACCTGGCTGGGGTGGGCGAAGTGTTCCTGCGCGAACGCACCAGCCGCGTGGTGGGCCAAACCCTGTACCAGGCCGCCTGGGCCACGGGAATTAGTGCACTTGCCGCCCTGCCCGGGGCGCACCTGCTTTACCGCCGTCGTTTTGTGGGGGTGGGGCTGCTAAAAGCGCTGGTGATTGTGCCTTTCGTGCTGCCGAGCGTGGCTGTGGGGGTGGCCTTCCATTCGCTGCTAACCAAGGGCGGCTGGCTAGAATCACTGGGCTTAGATGGCACCTCACAGGCGGTTATTGCCGCCATGGTGTTTTTCAACTACGGCTTCATACTGCGCCAAGTGGGTAGCTTCTGGGCGCAGCTGGACCCGCGTCCTGCCCAGGCGGCAGCCAGTTTAGGGGCCGGGCCGGCGCGAGTGTTTTTCACTATCACCTTGCCGCGCTTGGCGCCCATGATCGCGGCGGCCGCCTCAGTGACCTTCCTGTACTGCTGCACCGCTTATGGGGTGGTGCTGGTGCTTGGTGGGCGCGGGGTGAGCACGATTGAAACTGAAATCTACGTGCTCACCGCCCAGTTCCTTGATTTGCGTGGTGCCGCCGTGCTTTCGGTTGCCCAGATTGTGCTGGTGGCGGCTTGTTTGCTGGTTGCTGAGCGGGCCCGACGCCGCTTTGGGGCGCGCAGCGACTGGGTGGGGCAGGTACCTGCTAGCGCCCTTACCTGGCGTGACCTGCCGGCTATTGCGGTCACGACGGCGTTGATTGGTGGCCTGCTGGTGGCCCCGATAGCCTCGCTGCTGGTGCGTTCATTTAAACGTAGCGGTCAGTGGACCCTGGCCAACTACCTGGATCTGTTTAACCCGCAAGCCACCCCAGCTTTGCTGGTGAGCGTAGAACAATCCGCCTGGTTCTCGCTGCGCACAGCCCTAACCGCTGGGGCTATCGCCATGGCAGTGGGGGTGTGTATTGCCCTAGTGGTTTCACGCCAACCGCACTCCACCTGGGCTAAGCATGGCCTGGTGTGGCTAGATGGTTTCTTCATGCTGCCGCTGGGGGTTAGTGCGGTAACTGTGGGTTTTGGTTTCCTAATCACCCTGGCGCGCCCGCCGCTGGCCTTAACTAAATCTTGGTGGATTGTGCCGCTAGCTCAAGCTGTGGTGGCAGTGCCGCTGGTGGTGCGCACTTTGGTGCCGGCGCTGCGGGGAATTGATCCACGCCAACGCGAAGCCGCAGCCTCCCTGGGGGCTGGGCCGGGGCGGGTGATCGCCAGCGTGGATGGGCCGGTGCTGTGGCGTAGCGGTGGTTTAGCCGCAGGCTTTGCCCTGGCCACAAGCCTGGGCGAGTTTGGGGCCACCTCATTCCTGGCTCGCCCGCAAAGCCCCACCCTGCCAGTGGTGGTGGCCCAGCTAATTGGCCGCCCGGGTGCTGTAAACCAGGGTATGGCGATTGCTGGTGCGGTGGTATTGGCTCTAGGTAGTGCCTCAATCATGTTGATCTGCGAGTATCTGCAAGGCCGCGCCACTACCCGCAGGCCAGGCAGTCGCAAGCCAGACACCCGCAAGCCAGACACCCGCAGGCCAGGCAGTCGCAAGCCAGACACCCGCAAGCCAGACACCCGCAAGCCAGACACCCGCAAGCCAGGCGTGGGCACAAATAATTCCGTCAGCGCCAAGGGGATGGTCGGCCAAAAGACTGCCGGCAGCCACAGGTCAGGCGTGGGCAGGAAGCGCACCACCAGCGCAATTAATAAGGATTGATTATGAATCTAAAAGGTATTTTTTCGCGGCGCAGCTCTGGCCAACTAGAGTCCGACCAGCCCGATACTACACAGGGACGTCAACAAGCCTTACCGCGCGCATCCCAAGACCCGGTATCTGGGTCCTCACCTGCTGCTTTGGTGCCTGCGGGCTCGGCGCCGTCGGCCTCCGATACTTTTGCCTCCACTTCCACTAGCGCGCAGCTAGAAATAAAAAACCTGCGGGTGCGCTACCCCGGGCGCGACGTCGACGCCGTCGCCAATGTGAGCCTAAACCTAGCCCCCGGCCAAACCCTAGCCCTACTAGGAGACAGTGGCAGCGGCAAATCCACACTGCTGCGCGCGGTGGGCGGGCTGGTGGACGTTAGTGGCGGTGACATCTGCTATGCGGGTGAATCAGTGTTGCAAATGCCGGTGCATAAGCGCGGATTTGTGTTGATGTTCCAAGATGGCCAGCTGTTCAACAACCTGAGTGTGGCCGAAAACGTGGCCTACGGGGTGGGGCGCAACTCTGAAGAGGTAGTGGCCCAAATGCTTGAACTGGTGGGCATGAGTGCTTACGCAAACTCGCCGGTAACCGAGCTTTCAGGCGGGCAAGCCCAACGCGTGGCCCTGGCGCGCGCCCTGGCCCCCAACCCGCGCCTGCTGCTGCTAGATGAGCCGCTCTCGGCGCTTGACCGCTCACTGCGTGAAGGTCTGGCGCGCGACATCCGCAGTATTTTGCGCGAGCGTGGCACCAGTGCCATTTACGTCACCCACGATCAAGACGAAGCCATGCGAGTGGCTGACTTGGTGGGCATTATGGCTGGTGGGCGCCTGCTTCGCCTGGATAGTCCTGAGGGGTTGTGGGCTGATCCTGCCAGCGTGCAGGTGGCCCGCTTTTTGGGTTTTGGTCCCTTCTTGGATGCCGACGCCGTCGCGGCCCTGGAGCTGCCGCTAAAGCTAGAGCCCGGGCAGATCCTCGCCCCTGCACCAGGGGCCTGGTCGCTAGCTCCTGCTGACGCAAGCCTGGGGGAGGGGATTGTGGAGGCAGGTGTCGAATCAGTGACCATGAGTCAAGGCAGCTACCTGGTACAAGCCAGTTTGGAGGCGGCCGCAGCAGATCCGCTCACGCTACGCACTAGTGAGCCTCTAGAAGTAGAACAGTGGATCAATGTGCGTCTAGATTTAAGCCGCTGCCCACTCATTGACATGCGCAAACGGGCCTGAATACGGGAACGCGCCGGAGCGGACAATAGGAAAGGGGTGAGGCACAGTCCGCTCCGACGCAAGTCGGGGATGGCCTGCAATTTAATGGATGGCAAGCCTCATCCAGTTGAAGGTTGCAGGTCAGCTCTGCTTGACCTGGATACACACCTGGGGAAAGATGTGCAGCCGCGAATCAAAGCCTGTCGCCACCGTAAGGGCACGATGTTGACAACCTAAGCTGATCTGATGTCTTAACTCCTACCAACACCAAGAACTATAACTGAGCCAAAGAAAAGCGGCAAAACTTGTATGATCTCTATAAAAGGCGCGAAATTTCGCGTAAAAATGACCTTTCCTTAAAATATCCTGAGAAAATTGTGCACATACTCTCAAAGTCGGATTTGGTCAGCTTTACATATGCAAACGACGCAGGCAATACCCAAGAAAATCTTGAGGCATTGCCTGCGTCGTCGTAGAAAGGAAGAAGGTTTCTTTTAGAAGATACCGTCAGCGTTCTGACCGCGAACTACGCCGATGGGGCGCATCTCTGAGCAGAAGTTACCTACTTCGGTGCTCCAGAAGGAGTCTCCTTCGCTCCAGCGCAAAGTGCCGCCGGGCAGGTTGAAGGAGTCGCCGTTGTTGCGCCACACGGCCTTACCAGCCTGAGCGTGGTGGTCGTAGAGGTGGAAGTAGGACTTGGGCTGAGCTTTGATGGCGTTGGCGTAGTAAGCGCTTTCGCCGGCCAGGGACACGCCCTTAACAGCCTCGATCTCCTGCAGGCTCGGGTAGAGCACCGGCGCCTGGCTTAGGGTGGCGCGGATCTTGATGCCGCCCCAGGTGGTGCCGGTAGAGAAGGCCATGTCTGCGATGTTGTCGCCACCGCGACGACGAGCTGCGGGTACGTAACCCTTGCCGTTTAGCCCCTTGGCGGTCCAAGTCCAAGTGCGGGCGGCCTGCTCGTCGACGACGTCGTTGCGGTTTACGCGGCTGGTCTTGCCCCAGGAGGTGGACGCTAGTAGCGGACCGTTGGGGCGAGCGGCGGTGCCGTCAGCACGTACTGCAGAGAAGGTGATCATCCACGGGCTGGCTACGGTTAGGGCGTAGTCGCTGAGGTTGATCAGGTTGAAGCTGGGTACCTTACTAAAGCCGTTGGCCAGGCCGTCGCTTGGCTCGGTCCAGTAGGCGGTCAGGCCATCCCAGGCGACAGCGGAGAGAACCTCGTCGATAACCTTGCGGGCTTCGGTAGAGGAAACCTTCTTCTTGTCGGGGGAAGGAGCCGCAAAGGCACCTGCCGACAGTGACACGGCCGCCGTAGCGGTGGCGGTGCCAATGATTAGCTCGCGACGCGAAACCATAATTCGTCCTTAAAGTATGGGGCTTCTGGGGATCAGAAACGACCGTCGGTGGACTCGTAGCCACGGCTACCGCGCGGAGGCAGGGTGTCAGAGACCCAGTTACCAACCGTGCAGCTCCACCAAGACTCGCCCACGTTCCAAGAGTGGGTGCCGCCGGGAATTGTGTAGCTGCGCCCGTTGGTCTTCCACAGAACACCGGTAGAGCTGCTCAGCAGCGGGCCGCCGTAAATCATCTTTACGGTGGTGGTCTCGTTCTTGATCTTGATGTATTCCTCGCAGCGCTTGAGGTCGATGTGGTGAATCTCTTCGATCGACTCGCGCTTGATGGTCACCTTAGGCAGGGACATCAGGGTGGCCTGAACGATAATGCCGCCGCCCTCGGTTATACCGGTGCTGAAGGAGAAGTCAGCCTGGTTGTCACGGTCAACAGCCCACTCGGCAGAGCGAATGGGGGTGCCGGCGTGACCACCCTGAACCTGGTTGAAGGTCCAGTTCCAGGAGATACCCTTCTGGTTGCCCATGTCGCCGGTGTAAACATTGACGTTGCGGGTGTAGTTGTCAATGTAGCCCCAGCTGGTGGTGGGCTTGGCCGGGCCGTTGGGTACGCGGCCAGAGCGAGAGGTGCGGATGGCCTCGAAGTGAATCTTCAGCGGGTTCTTAACGCTGGCGTTGACCTCGTAACGGCTGAGGTTGATGACGTTGAAGCTAGGCACCTTGTTGCAGCCGTTACCAAGGTTCCAGCTAGGCTCGGTCCAATAGGCCATCAGGCAAATGCAGTTGAATGCCTCGTCGATGATGCGCTTCTTCTCAGGGGTGCAAGCACTGGTTGCAGCCGCAACCGCAGGGCTAGCGATCGCAATGGCTGGTACTGACCAGGCAGCACCCTTGGCGATGTTACGCCGTGAAATTTCCTGTGCCACGTCTACTACTCCGATAACTATTCTTGGGAACTCAAGTGGTGTCAGAATAGGTCTTAATTTGGCCAGAATTAAAGCCCAGTGACAGGCGTTATAAAAGCTTAATTTTATTAGTTGTTATCTTTTAGATTACCTGGGAATATGCTGAAAGTGCAGGTCAGAGGCACTTTTGAGGGCAGGGTCTGGGGTTGGTGTGACAATATGTTAACCAAGCGTGATCATTCCTTAAGTGGAACCCAAGAATACTCTCAGGAAACTTTAAGGAAAAAGCCTCGAATTTAAGTTAAGAAGTTATATTAAAACCATATCAGTTGTTAACCTAAAGTGTGATAGCCGTGCCCTCCCGGCAGGCTTTGTGCGCATGACTGCACGTCACAACCAGTTTGTTAGGCATTGTTTCAGAGGGGGTGGTTAAGCCTTGTCAAGGGGGTAATTTTCTGGGCTATTTAACACGGCTATAACGCTGAAAATATACGCATAGTTGCAGGTAGGGACCGGTTTGCTAACTGGTTGATGCTGGTTGGCTTTGGTGTTTTGGAAGTGTGGGCAGTGGCTTTTGGGTTTGAAGTTTAGAGCTGGGATGGCTTGAACGGGAGGGCTGGCGAGCTGCGCCCTACCATTAAAACGTGTTAAACCCGAATTTTTGTCTTTGCATCCCTGAAGGTCTGATGACTTGCGTTGCTGATATTTAGGCTCGACGGCGCTCATAGGGCCTACCTGCCCCGATGCTGGGTTGTGGGGGTTGGCAGACAGGATATGGAGACGCTGGCACGCGGCGTCGAGAAAGGCTAACGAGCGGCGTCGTCGTTGTTGCACCTATATATAAGGAGGCGTGACACAAAAAGGGGTCGGTGCGAAAGGAGACTCGGGGGCTGTGCAGCCAAGAGAAATAGAAAAGGGGCCGACGCGCCACGAACGTCGACCCCAAATGTGCGGCAAATAGGTGTTAGCGTTGAGCGCGGCGCACCAGCCAGCGGTCAAAACCGGCGAAAATCAAGATGCACACCAGCGCAAAAACCAGCGTGAAACCAATAGCCATCAGTGAGACCGCGTAGCCAAGCACCTCCACGTTCAAAAATCCATAAGGATAAGTGTGGGTAATGGCGCCGCGAATCAGAATGAAAGGCACCCACACCACCGGAATCACTAGAGAGCGCAAAATTACGCCTCGATCAATGCCCCCACGTGGGCCGATGACAAACCAAGCCAGCACCATGGCGAGGGGGACGATGATGTGCTGAATCGGGTTAGTTAGGTAATCCCAACCCGAGAGCTGCTTGTAAGGGCCAATAAAACCGGCGTAAACAATGCCGGTCACGGTGATCATCATGGTGGCGCACAGCTGCAAGGCTCGCCACCAGTTATTGGCCGGGCCCTGATGGCGCGCCAGGTACGTGGCCACCACCGCCACCAGGATGTTTGACCATTCCGTGAAGTAGCTAAAGGTTTCAAACAGTCGGGTAGGGGCGCCGGACCAGCCCGGGGCGCTGGTGCCAAACATGCCGGGGTCCACATTGCCGCGCGCGTAGCCGTCGCAGGCAGTAATAATTACAGTGGCACTGAAACCGAACCAAGTTATTGCTGCAATCGCACCATAAATCAGACGTGCATTTCGACCCAGCGCCGAGGCGGGGGTGTAAGCCGAGGCTGGGGTATAAGTCTTACTCACGCACTTCAGGGTATACAAACCCAAACACAGGCAAAATCATCCCTTCCCTATAAAAATTCCATGGGGTTTTATAGGGAACGGACGAAATGTCAGTATTTGTGAGGCATAGGGTTGGACTGTGAGACAAATGTCTGGGGTCTGAGACCAGGGCGGTCGGTGCTGGTGCTAGCTGCTGTGAGAGGCGCGGCGCCCCAAGGCAACGTTCCCAAGGCGGCGTCGTCGCTAATGCAGGCAGCACCCCTGATGGCACCCCCAAAAGCATCCCTAATAATGAACCCGCGTTCGCACCCGAGGCGATGCTGCATAGACTGAAGGCATGCTTGAGCTCCGCGAAATCTCGAAATCCTATGTCACCAGCGCATTGACGCAGGTGGCGCTGGATGACGTGAGCGTAACTTTCCGTGACAACGAGTTTGTGGCGATCCTGGGCGCCTCGGGCTCGGGCAAAACCACCATGCTGAATGTGATCGGCGGGCTGGACCACTTCGATTCAGGCGATCTGGTGATCGACGGCGTTTCCACCGCCCACTACAAAGACCGCGACTGGGACGCCTACCGCAATGCGCGCGTGGGTTTCGTGTTTCAAAGCTACAACCTGATCCCGCACCAAAGCGTGGTGGCCAATGTGGAGCTGGCACTTACGCTTTCGGGGGTTTCGCGTGGGCAGCGACGACGCCGCGCCTTGGCTGCCCTGGAAACTGTGGGTTTGGCGGAGCACTCGCATAAACGGCCCTCCCAGCTGTCGGGTGGGCAGATGCAGCGCGTGGCCATTGCGCGTGCGCTGATCAATGACCCCGAAATTGTGCTAGCCGACGAGCCCACCGGCGCATTGGACTCCACCACGTCGGTGCAGGTGATGGACCTGCTGCAGGAGGTGGCCCGCCAGCGCCTGGTAATTATGGTCACCCACAACCCCGAGCTGGCCCACCAATATGCCACTCGCATCGTGGAACTGGCTGATGGGCGCATCATTGCCGACTCAGATCCGGTTATCGGGGAACTGGAGTATGCGGACGGCGACGGCGCTGATGCAGAGGGTGACGGTGGCGGCGATGGTGCGGCTGGTATGGCTGGCGCGGCAGTTGGCTGCGACGGCGGGGCTGAAGGTGCAGGCGGGGGTACTGCGGGCGACGGCGGGGCTAGGGCTGCGCGTGAAGCTGCGGCCCTGAATGATGACACTGCGCAGATACCCGCCGTAAGTGCTGGTGAGCAGGTTGATGGTAGCGGTGCTGAGGGTGACGACGCGTCTGAGGGTGACGAGGGAGATGCTGAGGACGCTGGCGGCTTGGCTGAGGGGGCTGGCGCCGTCGTCGCGCGTAAGGAAAACCAGCACAGAACGAGTAGGCGCAGAACAGACAGTGCCGCAAAACGGTGGGGACGCAACAAAAACCGCGCGGATGCCAGCCGCCCCGGACACAGGCCGCGACGAGTCTCCATGGGGCCGCTGACTGCGCTGGGGCTCAGTTTTACCAACCTGATGACCAAAAAGGGGCGCACAGCCATGACCTCGTTTGCGGGGTCGATTGGCATTATTGGTATTGCGCTGGTGCTGGCATTGGCGAGCGGGGCAAATAATTACATTATTTCCACCCAGGAACGCGCTATGGCCTCTTATCCGCTCACTATTGAGCGGGTGGGGATGGATTTAACTGGCGTATTATCTTCATCGGCGTCAGGTGAAGCGGCGCCAAATGACGGAAAAATTCATACCGCCTCGCAGTTATCTAATGTGACTGCGTCAATGAAAACTAATGATTTAACCTCGCTACAAAGCTATTTAAAGGGTAATGGTGGCAATATAAATAAGTATGTGCGCACCATTGAATATAATTACGGTATTAACCCGCGCATCTATCTACCAAAAAGCTCTAAAGGGCCGGTGCAGGTAAATCCGGATGTGACCTTCACGGAAGGGTCCACTAATTTTGGAGCTTTCCAATCTATGACTTCTACAAATATTTTCAAACAGTTAGCTAATGATCGTTCACTGTATGAAAATAGCTATGATGTGGTTAGTGGGCGTTGGCCGACGGCGGCAAATGAGCTGGTGGTGGCGCTAGATTCTAATGGGCGCTTGCCTGAGCGGCTTGAATATACGCTAGGTTTGCGTGACTATGGGCAGTTGCAAAATGCCATGGCTAAACTACGCCAAAATGAGGGGGTAAAGCTAAAAAACTCTGCTGCTACATGGGCGCCTCAGCAAATTATGGGTGCTAAATTCAAGCTAGTTAACGTGCCCGATCTTTACAAATATGATGCTAAATATAAGGTTTGGAGTGCTCGCGATAATGATGCTGCTGCGCTCAAACAAATTGTAGCTGCCGGCACTGACCTAAAGGTTGTAGGTATAGTTAAACCCACTTCTAGTGGCGGCGGATTTGGGCAATCTAGTGCACTTTCTCCGGGTATCTATTACACTGGGGCGCTAACCCAGCAGGTAATTGCCAAGGCGGCGGCGTCGCCAATTGTTAAGCAGCAGCTAGCTGATCCCAAACGCAACGTATTTACCGGTAAAACTTTCGAGGAAGAAGCCAAAGAGCAGGCCAACCCGCAAATCGATTTATCTTCGCTAATCACTATTGATCAAGATAAATTGACTGCAGCGTTTAAGTTTGATCCGTCGTCTATTAATGCCGGATTGAATAATTTAGACTTCTCTGGGATGGATTTAAGCGGGGCTGTGGGAAATGTACAGCTGGACTTAAGTAGCCTGGATTTAAGTCAGACGCCTGCGATTGATTTAAATGGTTTAGATGCCTCTAAACTGGATTACTCAGCTTTACAGAAACAGTTTCCGCAACTGGCCAACATTGACCTAGCTAAAGTGGTGCAGGCTGCGCTAGCTAATGGAGCGATCAAACCTGGCGGTGCGCAGGCGCTAAGTAATATCCTCACCCAGGTGGTGGGTGGTTTTATACCCTGGTATGCACAGCATGGGGGCGACGACGACGGTGGCGGCCCGGGCACGCCAGGACAGGCCGACCCTGCCAAGATTGCTGCGGCAGTGACAAAGTATCTGCAAACCGAACAGGTACAAAAGCTTTTAGCGCCAATCTTTAGCGGCGACACCATAATTGACCGGGCTAAACTTACCTCGAACCTTACCCAGGCCCTGGGTAATGATCCGGCAGTGCAACAAATTGCTGAAAATGTTTCTGCTGACCTGGCCGCTCAGATCTCCAGTAAAGTGGCTAGTGCGCTTAGCTCAACGGTTAGTACTGCGCTAAGTAAAGCAGTTGGGCAGTTGCTGCAAAGCTCACTTAGCCAGCTGATGACCACCTTGCAAACCCAATTGACTGCTCAGGTGCAAAACGCCATGGGGCAGATTATGGGAAACCTTTCCAGTGCCATGCGGGTAGATGCGAATAAACTTAAAGACGCATTTAAGTTTAATATGAAGCCGGAAGAAATTGCGGCATTATTGACTCAGCTACTTAATCCTAAGGCCACTACGGCTCGCGCAAATTTACTAACTTTAGGGTATGCGCACGCTGACCAGCCGGAACGTATCGATATTTATCCGAAGTCTTTCGCAGATAAAGATCATGTTAAATCTATCCTCGCTAGCTACAATGCGGAGGCTAAAGCTGCCAAACAAACCGGCAAAGTGATTGTTTATTCAGACCTGGTAGGGATGCTGATGAGTTCAATCACCAACATCATTAATATTGTGACCGCATTGCTAGTGGCATTTGTGTCTATTTCGCTGGTGGTGTCTTCAATTATGATCGGTATCATCACGTTCATTTCCGTGTTGGAGCGACGTAAAGAGATTGGGATTTTACGTTCAATTGGCGCGTCTAAAGCCGATATTCGCCGCGTGTTTAATGCGGAAACCCTGATTGTGGGCGCTCTGGCAGGTTTGCTGGGTGTGGGCGTGAGTGTGTTGGTGACTATTCCAGCCAATATTTATGTGGCAGACCGCTTTGGGGTGCAAGACATTGCCACGCTGCCGGTTGCTGCCGGGGTAATTTTGGTGGTCATTTCCATGGGCCTGACTTTCTTGGCTGGTTTGCTGCCGGCTTCCAAGGCTGCGCGTGAAGATCCTGTAGAGGCACTGCGCGGAGAATAAATACAGGCAAGCACAGACAAATACAGGCAAAATCATCCCTTCCCTATAAAAATTCCATGGGGTTTTATAGGGAAGGGATGAAATGTCAGTATCTGTGAGCAGGTGTATGAGTTGTTAACCAAGGGGCAGGTTGTGAACCGAAGCTCTACGGTGTGGATCAGGATTTGTGGCGCGAGCCAAAGACTTGCGGAGTCAGCCAGTAACCTAGATGTGCACTTCGGACCTGACCTGCCCAAACGATCTGGCTCGGTAGACTCTTGTGGCCAGGCGCACTGTGGGACAGCAGGCTCATTCCCTGGACACTGTAAATGTCTGCGTCACCTGCCACTTTGAGTGTGAAACTCCCTAAATTTTCTCAATGTCTAGGCAATTTTAAGGTGAATTGGATATTTTTGAACCAGTCAAATTCTCAGATCAAGGTGGTCTAAAGTGCTTAAAAACAGCAGATTCGGCAAGCAAATTTTGCGCCGTACCAACACTTTCCTGCTAACTGCGGTTGTAGCTGCGGCGACCCTCGGGAGTGGCGCGGTTACAGCTGCTGCGGCGACGACGTCGTCCGTGGCGGCCCCGGTAGCAGCGGCGTCGTCGGTAACGCAGCTAACCCAAGCTGGCGTCGTCGGCAAGATGGGTGCCCCGGGCACCGGCGTCATCGACTCCAGCAACGGCTGGGTGGACAAAACCTGCACTGTTAAAGGCGGGGACTGGGTTTATCAGGGCGGCGACTCCTGGTGGTACCGCAATTCTGACGGCTCTTACCCCAGCAAATGCGTAGCCACAATTAAAGGCGTTAAATATCTATTTGATGCAAATGGTTGGGCTGCCAGTGGCTGGGGCGCTTCAAAGAAAACCGATAAATTAGGCAACAAATACTGGTATCACTTCACCACTAATGGTTTAAGTAAAGGCTGGCATATTGAGGGCTGGGCGCGCTTTTACCTAGACGGTGGCGACGGTCATATGTATGTCAACTGGAATACTATTGGCGGGAAATCTTATTACTTCACTCCCGGTGGCGCAATGGTTACCGGTTGGTATAAGGCCTATCCGGGTTGGTATCACTTTGGGGACGACGGCGTATTAACCACTGGTTGGTTTAAGTCCGGTAATGCTTGGTATTACCTAGACCCGGGTAAAGGGTCCACTAATTTGAGTGGTGCATATAAGGGTTTAATGCTTACGGGTTACCAAACTATTGATGGTAAGCGTTACTATTTCGACGCTTCAGGTAAGTGGGATCCCAGTAAATAATTAATATTTACTGTTATTTACCCGCTGATATTGCCTAATATTTGCGTCGGGACGCATTGGGTTGAACCTCGGCCTGCATGCGCCGTTGCTAATATGCGGGCGCCGTCGCAAATACTGACATTTCATCCCTTCCCTATAAAACCCCATGGAATTTTTATAGGGAAGGGATGATTTTGCCTGTATTTGTATGTGTCAGACAGCAGCTAGCTCTTCGCGCAGGCGCTGCTTTACAGCCAGCGGCGCCCAGGAAATCTCAATCGCGTTAGCCACCAGGGTTCGCAGAAAGCCCTCGTCAACCCCATCATGATCGGCCACGCGCTGGAAGTTGTCGCCGATGTAGCCGCCAAAGTAGGCCGGGTCATCAGAGTTGATAGTCACCAAAACGCCGTCGGCAACTAGCTGCTTAACCAACTCAACCTTGTCAGACTCAGAAATCCACAGGTTCGAAATCGGGCAGCTGGTCAGCCCAATACGGTGCTCCACCAGGTACTTAACTAGCGCCGGGTTCTCCACCACGTTGGTGCCGTGGTCCACGCGCTGCACCTGAATGTCCTCAATGACCTGGCGGATGTGCTCGATAGAGTCTTTAATGTCGACGTCGCAGTGCATAGTCAGCTGGTATCCCTCGCGGCGGGCGCGGGCAAAGACTGCGGCAAACTTGGCCGGCTCGTGGTCGGTTTCGTCAGAGTCCAGGCCCACCCCCACGATCCATTGCTGGTAGGGCAGCGACTCTAGCAGTGTAGCCATGGCGTATTCAGGCTGGAAATCACGTAGGAAACACATGATGAACTGGCTAAATACACCCAGGGTCTGCTCGGCTTCAAGCTGGGCGCGACGCAGACCAGAAATCACAGTGTGGAAGCTGACCCCACGGCAGGTGTGAGCCTGAGGGTCAAAGAAAATTTCTGCGTAACGCAGTCCCTGGCTGGCGGCCTTGCGGTAGTAGGCCATGGCTAGGTCGTAGAAGTCTTCGCTGGTGAGTAGCACGTTCATGCCGTCGTAGTAGGCGTCCAGGAAGGAAGCTAGATCGTCGAAAGTGTAGGAGTCCTTAACTTCCTGCTCGCTACTAAAAGGTAGCTTGATGCCGTTGCGCTGGGCTAGCTTGAATTTCAGCTCCGGCTCTAGCGTGCCCTCAATATGTACGTGCAACTCAATCTTGGGTAGAGCCTGAACTAGTGCCTCGTGGGCCATGACGTCTCCTTAGAAAAACTGGGAATTTAGTAAATTCTAGTTGTCTTAGGGTGTCTGCGTGGCGCAAATTACGCGCTCAGTGTGCCCTGATGTAGCCCCTTCTTATGGGGTGGCGTTTTATGGGGTGGCGTTCGCGATGCCGCCACGTTTGGCTGCCTTCCACCCTTGGCCCGTGCTCTCGACGACGGCGCCTGGCTGGTAATTCCCAAGCTAGCCTGCGCCCCGGGCACTGTGGACCCTACAAGGCTAAAGAGTATGCGCTAGCAAATCAGCTAGCCTGCGCCCCGGGCACTGTGGACCCTACCTAGACTCCCAGGAATTCCTTGATGGCCGGCAGTTCGCGCTGAGCCTGGGCATAACCTACCTGGTAGGCCTCTTCGAGCACTTCATAGCGCATTTCGAGCTTGGAAATTTCGGTGACTTCCGGGCAGTAGACATAGGCGCGTCCCTCAGCTTCCAGCCTGAAAGCAGTTTTGCGGGCGGCGTTGTAGCGGGCGCTGCGGGCGGTGACGGCGTCGGCAATGGAAGGTAGACGTGGGAAGGCGGCGCGCATACTGGCGTGGGTGCCCAGACGCGTGGCCGGCTTAATGAAGTCGCGCGGGCGAGTGAGCACAATCAGGAATTTGCGGTAACCGTCGCGCATGGGTGCGTCCAGCGGAATGCCGCCGTTGGGGCCAAGTGCGCCGTCAACGTAAGTGTCGCCGTCGATCTCTACCGGCGGCATCAGCACCGGCAGGGTGGACGACGCGCGCGCAAGTAAGCCCACGTCAGAGACGCTATGCATGTCTTCTTTGGTGAACCATACAGCCTGGCCGCGTGTGGCGTTAAAAGAGCCAACACGTATCTGCGCCGGGTTGGCCATGAAAGTGTCGTAGTCGAAGGGGAAATCGCCGTCAGCCTCGGCAATGTCGTGGTAGAGATAGTCCACATTGAAGATGCCGCGCCCGCCTAGCCAGTGCTTGTAGCCGCCAAATTCGGGGCTGAGAGCCACATCCACAAAGGAGTCATGGGCGCGGGCGGCGTCACGTGAAACATAGTTAACGGTGTGCGAGCTACCCGCAGAAATACCGGAAACATGCGGAAAATCTAGGCCAGCCTCGATCAGGGTGGCCACCAGTCCGGCAGTGTACACCCCGCGCATACCGCCGCCTTCAAAAACTAGCGCTGTGTCAGGAAGATGTGTCAATGCGGTACTCACCGCGTCAGCCTATGTCAGAGACCTATGGCTAGGTAAGGCTCGACACACGTGAGCCGCCCCGCTACTGGTGTGACCCAGTTGGCAGGGCGGCTTGCGTTGGGTTGGTTATAGGGCCGACGACGGCGCCCGGCTGGTCCAGTCAGGCAGCTAGCACGGCCTTAGATCTGAGCTAGGGCCTGATCAAGGTCGGCGATCAGATCGTTTACGTCCTCCAGGCCTACGGCCAGACGCAGCAGGGTTCCGGGCACGCCCCCAACCCCGCCGGTGCGGGTCGAGTGGGTCATGATTGCCGGGTGCTCGATTAGCGACTCGGGCGCGCCCAGCGACGCAGCCAGCGCAAACACGCGGGTCAGGCCGGTTAGGCGGATGGCGTTGTCCTCATTGGCCAGCTCGAAAGAAAGCACCCCGCCGCTACCCAGCGGGTTTTGGCGCTGAGCCAACTCGTGCGCTGGGTGGCTGGGCAGGCCCGGGTAGTAGACGGCAGTTACCTTGGGGTGGGCCTGCAAGAACTCGGCCACCGCCTGAGTATTGGTGCAGTGGCGCTCCACGCGCACTGCCAGGGTCTTTAGGCCACGGTGAGCTAGGAAAGCGTCACGCGGGGACTCAATAGCCCCCAAAGTCATCTGCAGACGGGTCAGCTCCTCGGCGGCGTCGCGAGAATCAAAGAAGGGGGTGACATGTTCAGGCAGCTGCAGGCCATCGCGCAGCACCACCGCGCCACCAACCACATCCGAGTGCCCACCAATGTACTTAGTGGTGGAGTGCACCACCACGTCAGCGCCCAGCTCCAACGGGCGCTGCAGCAGCGGGGTGGCGAAGGTGTTGTCAACCACCAGAAGTGCCCCCACCTCGTGACATAGTTCGGCGACGGCGGCAATGTCGGTAACCGTTAGGAAGGGGTTGGAGGGGGTCTCCACCCACACCAGCTGGGGGCGCTGGGCGCGAATTTCGCGCGCGGCCACACCTAAATCGGTAAGGTCCACAGCCGCTGAGGTGAAGCCTTCGGCTGGCTTAATGACACTGAAAAGCTTGTGAGTGCCGCCGTAAACATCGGTGGAGTGAATGATGTGATCGCCGGGGCGGGTTAGCAGGCGCACCACGGTATCCTCGGCGCTCATGCCTGAGGGGAAGGCGAATCCATGGGTGGCGCCTTCCAGGGCGGCTAGGGCGCCGGCGAAAGCGTTGGTGGTGGGGTTGCCACAACGACCATACTCAAAGCCCTGCTTGAGATCGCCAGGAGCATTTTGTACGTGAGTGCTGGTCACATGCATAGGGGGAACCACGTCACCGGTGATCGGATCTGGCTCAAAACCCAAGTGAATCGCGCGAGTGGAGAAAGCGGCTGCGTTGTTTTCCATGTATTGAGTTTAATTCCGTGCTTCACCCTTGTTAATAACTACGCCACACGCATAAGGGCATAGGTCACATTAAAAGTGCTTACTTTCACCGCTGACCTCCTTTCACCGCTGGCCTCTATGAGTGGTGTATGTGGTTGGTGAGCATGGATAATTAGACTTGAAGTCTTGTTAGCTGCGAGTTTTCCCCAGATACATGCGCAGCCGATACATAGCCAACTGAAAGGTGACGTGGCTTTGCGGGTAGCTTTCAAAATTTTCAGGCGAGATATTGGGCGTATTTTGCGCGTGCCTTTCGCTGTGATCGTAGTGGTGGGCGTGTGTTTCCTACCCGCAATGTATGCCTGGTTCAATATCGCCGGCTTCTGGGACCCCTACGCCAACACCTCCCACCTGCGCGTCGCCGTCGTTAATGAAGATAAGGGCGCTACCACCGCCGCTACCGGCAAGATCGATGCCGGCGCCCAAGTAGCCGCCCAAATTAAAGACAATCACGACCTGGGCTGGTACTTCACCACGCGGCAGGGGGCTATCGACGACGTAAAAACCGGTAGGTCCTATGCGGCTATCATCATCCCCGCTAACTTCTCCACCAGCCTGGTCAGCTTCATGGACCCGCAGCATTACAGGCAGCCCAAGCTGGAGTATTACGTCAACCAAAAACTCAATGCGGTGGCCCCGCAAATCACTAACGCTGGCGCCACTACATTGGATCGAAAAATTAACTCCGCTTTTGTCTCGCAAGTATCCAAGGTGGTAACCACCAAGCTGGGAGACTTTTCTAAGCACGTGCGCGCCCAAACCGCCACCGCTAACGCAAGCACAGATAAATCCCTGGCCCAGGGGGCCCAAAAACTAGCTGCCGCCGCAGCTTCAGTGCAAAGCCAAAGCCAGCAAATTGACCAGGCGCGCACCAAAATTGCCAGCGCCCAAAACTCACTGACTGCGTTGCAAACCCAGGTCACAAACCTGAGCCAGATCGCCACAAATACTGGCACGCTGCTGTCCACCACGGCCACAACCATCACCGACTTTTCCTCCAAAGCTCCGGGCATACTCGATAAATCGGCTAGCCTCACGGTTCAGGCCACCGGCAAACTGTCAGTAAATGCAGCCAACCTTAACGGGGCGGTGCAATCCGCACAGGGGCGAGTTGACGGCGTCGTGAGTGAGCTAGAGTCAATCAACCAAACCCAAGCTCAAATCCTGACCCAACTACAAAATGCGGGGCTGGGGAATGTGCCCGGGGGCTCTGATGCGCTGGCAATTTTGACGCAGCAAAACACCAACGCCGCCACCAGCCTAAGCAATCTGCGCACAGTGGGCAGCTCAATTTCTGCCACCTCCACCTCGCTTAGCGACGCCGCCAGCGCACTAAACACTGCGGCTAACGCCTCCACCACCGCCTTTAGCTCCGCGCGAGAAAGTGTTTTTTCCTCTTCGCTGCCGCAGGTCAGTAGCTCGCTGTACAACGTGGACCGCCTCTCGGGCACACTGGCGGTTACTGTCAGTAACCAAAACCAGCAGATCACGCAGCTAAAATCCATGCTCACCCAGCTGGATAAAAACCTGGCCGCCACGCAAAACGCCCTGAACCAAAGCGCCACCACTTTGACGCAGCTGCAAAGCGATCTGGAATCCACCCGCACTGACCTGGGGGCAATCAGCGGCACCTCAGCTTTGCGTCAGCTCACCGACAAGCTTGACGTGAGCGCTGACAAGGTTGCTAACTTCATGCTTTCACCCACGCTGCTAAGTACCCACAAGGTTTACCCGGTGGCTAACTACGGCTCAGCTATGGCCCCAGTGTTCACCAACCTGACCTTATGGGTGGGTGCGTTTATGCTGGTGGTCCTGATCAAGCTGAACGTAGACAGCGAGGGAATCGGGGCCATCACGCATACGCAGGCGTATATGGGCCGCTGGCTGTTAATGGCCGCAATTAGTGCAGTGCAAGCCATTGTGGTCACCACCGGCGACCTGATCCTAGGCGTACAGCACGAAAGTGCGGTGCTGTTCTACCTGGCAACAATCCTTATTGGTTGGGCTTACCTGTCTATTATCTATGCGCTTAGTGTGTCCTTTCAGCATATTGGTAAGGGCATTTGTGTTGTTATGGTAATTTTACAGATTCCTGGCTCTTCCGGTCTATACCCAATTGAAATGGTGCCTAGTTTCTTTGGCTGGGTTTACCCGGTGCTGCCCTTTAAATATGGGGTGGCAGCTGTGCGAGAGGTTATTGGTGGCTTCTACGCCCACCATTTCTTGGCTGACCTGGGGGTTTTGGCGCTAATGGCGGCTGGGTCTTTCGCTGTGGGGATTGGGCTACGGCCCTTCTTGGTTAACATCAACCGCCTGACCGCTGCAGCCATTGCTGAGGGCGGCCTGTTTAACGCCGAGGAGACCCGCGATTCGCGCCGTTGGCGCACCACTCAGATTCTCCATGCCCTGGCCGACCGTGACGATTACCGCTGGGAAACCGACTATCAGCGCCGCCGCTTTGAGCGCCTGTATCCGCGTATGCGAGTGGCGGCGATTGTGCTGGGCGTAGTGGTGCCAGCGGTTACCGCCCTGACCAGTAGTTTTAGCACTACCAACCAGAGGATCACTTATGTGGCGGTGTGGATGGTGTGGCTGGTGGCCATGATTGGCTTCCTGGTTTATATGGAGTATCGCCGCGACCGTCTGGAGCGCCAGGCGGCTTTGCTGGAAATGAGTGACGGCGAGATTAAGACCATGCTGCATGGGCATATGGGGCGACGCCGTCAGGGGCGCTCTCGCTCGCCGCTGGCGTTGGTTGAAATTAGTGTTGATAGTGGCGGCATTACTGGTGGCAGCCTTGACGGTTCCAGCAGTGGTGCCGACGCCGCAGCGGCAGCGGGGCGCAGTCAGGCTGAAACTACGCAGATTCCGGTTGTAGACGAAGGAGAAGGCCGATGAAGCACGCAGATGAAAAGCGCAGTGCGGCGTCGGCCTCGCGCTCTGACATTAAGACACCTGACAGTGTCAAGTATGACGATGAGGCTCGGGCTCGCGCCGCCGCCTCAACCCGCGCCGCCACCCGCGCCGCCACCCGCGCGCAGGGGCGCTCTACAACCCCAACCCGCACGGCCACCCAAACCCGGACCAGCCGAAAAGCCCAGGCCAAGCCGCTTGCTGGGGCCTGGCAGCTATATCGCGACGATCTGCGCCGCGCCCGTATAAATGTGATCAGCCTGGTGATTATCCTCGGGCTAGTGGTAATTCCGGCGGTGTTTGCCTGGTTTAACGTGGCCGCATCCTGGAACCCGTTCGGCAATACGCGCAACCTGACTGTCGCCGTCGCTAATGCCGACACTGGCTACAAAAGCGACCTGGTCCCCATGAAAATTAATGCGGGCGAGCAGGTAGTCTCCGCGCTGCGTGCCAACAAGCAACTCAATTGGGAGGTGACCACGCCCGCCCAGGCGCTGGAGGGTACCAAATCGGGTAAGTACTATGCGGCCATCGTGATTCCCGAGGGCTTTAGCAAAAATATGCTCAGTTTCTTCTCCTCCAGCGCCCAAAGTACACAGCTGAACTACTACATCAACGAAAAACGTAACGGTATTGCCCCTAAGATTGCCGGCTCTGGGGCGCAGGCGGTTTCCACCCAGGTGAATGCCGTGTTCACCGAAACTGTGGGGGAGGTGGTGTTGAACCTAGCCCAGACGGTGTCTACCCAGCTATCAACCCCAGAGGCTACTAACGCTCTAAATACTGTGGTGGGGCGTGTGGAGACACTGTCTACCCGCTTTGATAGTGCTGCTAACCTGCTCACTTCCTATAGTGGCTTGGTCGACGGCGCCAATGGGCTGGTGACCAGCTCCGTCAGTCTGGTGGGGCAGGGATCCAAAGACGCCCAGCAGCTACGCACTCAGCTAGGGCAGGTGGCAACCGAAACCGGGAACATCAAGAGCGCCGTCGCCAATGCCAACCAAGCCTTGCAAGGGGCTTTCAACGCCTCCACCACGGCACTAAATTCAGTCAATGCCGCTGCAGACCAGGTGAGCGCCTCCTCCGGGCAGTCCGTCTCCGCCGTCGTGACCAGCCTAAACCAGCAGGCCAGTGGGTTGCAGGCGCAGGCCACCAACTACCAGAAGGTGCGCGACAACCTGGCCACGCTGATCGCTCAGCTGCCCGACCCTACCCGCGCACAAGGGGTGCTGACCAGCCTCGATGGGATTATCAGCAGGCTCAACAGCGCGGCTACGTCGCTGCAGTCGGCGGCCACGCAGATTTCCAATAAATCCGGTGACTCGCAGGCCTCTATTACCGAGGCGAAAAACCTGATTGACCAGGCCAAAACCGAGCTAAGCGGCCTCAAAACCACGGTTGACACCAATATCGCTCCCCAGGCTAACCAGCTGGCCGCAGATTTGGCGCAGGTCTCCGACGGTTTGGGGCAGGTGCGCGAGTCGGTTTCCACCTCGCTGGGAGGCGGTGGGGCAGACTCGCTACAGGCCAAGCTGACGCAAATGAAAACTAACCTCGACGGCGCCGCTAAAGACCTCAGCGCCGCCGGGGCTCAGATGAAGACACTGTCTGAAAAGCTGCGCGGGGCGATTGATAGTGGAGATTTGGCGCAGGTACAAAAAATTATTGGCGACGATCCCCAGCGTCTGGCCCAAGCCCTGACCACACCGGCTGTAGTGGAGCGACACCCGATTTACGCGGTGGAAAATTTCGGTTCTTCCATGGCACCGCTTTACGCAACTGTGGCAATGTGGATGGGCACCATGTTGATTGGTGTGGTGGTGCGGGCGCAGCCGGTTTCTAATGTGTCTAAATTGCGGCCTTCGCAAGTGTTTTTTGGGCGCTGGGGTATTTTTGCCACAATTGGCTTGGCGCAGGCGACTTTAGTGGCTGGCGGTTTATTGCTGTTTTTGGATGTGCAAGCGGTGCACCCGTGGCTATTTATGTTAACTGCGTGGTTGGCGGCAATAGTATTTTCGCTGATTAATTATTCGTTTGTGAGCGCGTTTGGAAACGTTGGCAAGGCGATTAGTATTCTGTTTTTGGTGATGCAGGTTTCCGGTGCGGGCGGGTCTTTCCCGCTGGCTATTTTGCCGGGATTCTTGTCTGAATTAAGTCCATATTTACCGGCAAAGCCGGTAATTGACGCGCTGCGTTGTGGAGTGGCTGGATATAGTGGCAATGAATATCTGGGGCATATTGGGCATTTGCTGTTATTTATAATTCCGGCATTAATAATTGGTTTGGTGTTGCGGCCAATTTTGGCGCGGCGCAACCAGGCCAACAGCGAAGCAGTGGAGTCCACCAAAGTCCTGGGCTAATATGCAAGTGCAGGCAAAATATGTATGCAGGTAGAGATGTCTGCAGACAGAAAATGCATGCAAATACAGGCAGTACAAATACAGGCAAAATCCTCCCTTCCCTATAAAAAATTCATGGGGTTTTATAGGGAACGGACGAAATGTCAGTATTTGCGCGGCAGTTGCGCGGAGCATGCCTGTGTGGCAGTTGCGCGACCTAAGACTGCCGCGCCCTCGTGTGGCATCTGCATTTGTGCAGACCACTACTTGCATCGACGGCGCAGATGGTGATGCCAATGCCAGTCTGTTGATACCGACGACGTCGGCCTGGCTGGTTGGCGCTGGCCTTCTGGTTTCTGGCTCGCTGGCTACATAGTTTTCTAAGGCCAGTCATGGACAGGTCTGAACCAAGGCAGCGGTGACAGCTGGCGGAATTGACGGGCGCCGTCGTCGGCACGATAGGTGCATCTTGGCCCAGTCTTAGCTTGCCCAGCTCTAGCCGGCCCACCCTTAGCCAGGCATGGCCTTGGCCGGCCATGGCCAAGACGGCCATTCCCAAGGTGGCCATGCCCAAGGTCAGCTATGCTCGCGGTCAGTCGTGCAGGCAGGGTCAGTCGTGCAGCCCAGGGGCGCCAGGGCCAGTCACTCACCCCACGCGGCCGTGGTTTGCAGATACGCAGATTTCGTCCGTTCCCTATAAAACCCCATGAAAAAATCATAGGGAAGGGACGATTTTGCCTGTATTTGTCTGCATGCCTGCCTGTGCTTGTCATGAGAGACAAAATCAGTTTGGATATTAACTAACACTGAATGCAACACCAGTTTTAGGAGTCACTTGAGTATCGGTCTAGTCGCCCTTCTTGACGACATTGCCGCCCTGGCCAAAGCCGCCGCCGCCTCGGTTGACGACGTGGCGGGAGCCGCAACCAAAGCATCTAGCAAGGCAATCGGGGTGGTTATCGACGACACCGCCGTGACTCCCCAATACGTGCAGGGTCTCAAGCCTGAACGCGAACTGCCGGTTATTAAACGCATCGCGCGCGGCTCACTGATCAACAAGCTGGGCATTATTTTGCCAGTGGCTTTATTGCTGACCTGGTTGGCACCCTGGTCGCTGCCTATTTTGCTGCTGGTGGGCGGCACTTACCTGTGTTTTGAGGGCGCAGAAAAAGTGCTTAGTGCCTGGGGGGTCATCAAGGAACATGAGGACTCCCACGGTGCCAGTGACAAGTCCGCAGATCCGGCCGCCGTGGAAAAAGCCATTGTCAGCTCGGCGGTGCGCACAGACCTGATTCTTTCCACTGAGATCATGCTGGTATCTTTGGCGGGCCTGCACACCAACGACAACCTACGCAAAGTCGCCATCATGGTGGTGGTGGGCTTCATCATGACGTTCTTTGTCTACGGCCTGGTGGCGCTGCTGGTGAAAATGGATGACCTGGGCTTGGCCCTGGTGTGTCGCGGCCAGGAGAAACTGGGTCGTGCCATCGTCAAAACCATGCCGCGCGTTTTCCGCGTGATCGAGGTGGTTGGCACCGTGGCTATGCTCTGGGTGGGTGGACACATCGTGATTGAGGCCCTCAACAACCTGGGTGTGGGCGCCCTGCATCACCTGGTGGAACACGCCGCCCACGCAGCCACCCACGCCGCCCAGGGTCTGGGCGACTCGCTAAGCGGCGTGGTCAAGTGGTGCGTGGAGACGGCTTGCTCGGGTGTGTTCGGCTTGGTGCTTGGCGCGCTGGTTACTGGCCTGGTGCTGGGGCTGCAGCGGCTGCTGCGGCAGCGCGCGGGGCAGCACTAGCGATCTTTTCCAGCTCGGCCTCGCCGTGAGCTGCGGATAGGAACCACACTTCAAAGATCGACGGCGGCAATGCCACCCCCGCCTCCAGGAAGGTGTGGAAGAAGGGCGCGTAACGCCAGGTTTCCTGCTGGCGCGCCTGGTCGTAGTTGTAGACACCGTTGCTGGCCGCCTGGGGGCCAAACATGATGGACATCAGTGAGCCGGTGCGTTGCACGCGGTGCGCCACTCCGGCCTGGGTTAGTGCCTGACCCACAATCTCACCCACAGCCTGGGCGTTGGCGTTGACGGTGTTGTAAACGTCGACGTCGGCCAGCTCTAGTGTGGCCAGTCCGGCGGCGGTGGCTAGCGGGTTACCTGAGAGTGTGCCCGCCTGGTACACCGGCCCCAGTGGCGCCAGTAGGTCCATGATGTCGGCGCGACCGGCCACGGCTGCTAGCGGCATCCCTCCGCCCACGACCTTGCCGAAAGTCACCAGGTCAGGCACCCATTTGGGGGTGGCGACGGCGCTGGCTTCAGTGCCGTTGGGCTCAGGTGTGGCGACGGCGTTGGTGCTAGCTGCTTTAGTGGCGGCTGATCCGGCGCTTTCTGCTGCGCCTAGCTGCGCCAGGGCCGCAGGGGCGGTTAGCTCAGCACTTAGCGCGGTGGCGGGGGTGGCGCCGTCGTGCTCTTGCCAGCCGGCCACAGCCTCCAAACCCCACCAGCCGGCACAGCTGACCCTAAAACCGGTGAGTACCTCATCCAAAATCATTACCGCACCGTAGCGGGTGCATAGGGAACGGATGCGCTCATTCCAGCCGGCCAGTGGGGGCACACTACCCATGTTGGCGGGGGCGCCTTCGAAAATAACGCCCGCGATTTCCTGCCCGCGCTCGGCGAAGCAGGCTTCTAGCGCCTCAAAGTCGTTGTAGGGCAACACAATGGTGCAGGCGGTGATCGCTGCGGGCACGCCCGCACTACCAGGCAGGCCGCCTGTGGCTACGCCTGAACCGGCCGCAGCCAGTAGGCCGTCGCTGTGGCCGTGATAGTTGCCAGCGAATTTAATGATCAGCTCGCGCCCGGTGGCCCCGCGTGCCAGGCGGATCGCGGTCATGGTGGCTTCAGTGCCGGTGGAAACAAAACGCACCCGCTCCACAAACGGCACTCGTTCACGCACCTTTTGAGCCAGTAGGGTTTCGCTCTGGGTAGGGGCACCAAAGGATAGTCCACGCGCGGCGGCCTCCTGTACGGCGGCCACCACTTGCGGGTGGGCGTGGCCTAGCAGGGCTGGGCCCCAGGAGCCCACCAGGTCCACATAGTCGCGCCCGTCGGCGTCGGTAACGTAGGCCCCTTTAGCGGCGCTGATGAAACGCGGGGTGCCTCCCACGCCCCCAAAGGCGCGCACGGGAGAGTCAACGCCCCCCGGAATAATCCCCTTGGCCTGGATAAATAAGCGTTCATTTAGATTCATAATTAAGTCCTATCGCAGCGTTTGGTCTGTTTTTCCTGCGGCGTTGGCTCAGCGCAGCATCTGGGCGATTTCGCGGGCCCAGTAGGTAAGTACCGTGTCGGCGCCGGCGCGGAAAATGCCTAGCACGCTTTCAAGGATCACGCGCTCGCGGTCAATCCAGCCGTTGGCTGCGGCCGCCTCAACCATGGCGAACTCCCCGGAGACCTGGTAGGCGGCCACCGGAATGTCGCTGGCTGCGGCCACATCGCTGAGCACATCCAGGTAGGGGCCGGCGGGCTTAACCATCACCATGTCAGCCCCTTCGGCGGCGTCGAGCAGTGCCTCATACAGGCCTTCGCGACGGTTGGCGGGGTCTTGCTGGTAGGTGCGACGGTCACCCTTGAGGGTGGAGCCCACGGCCTCACGGAAAGGCCCAAAGTAGGCGGAGGCGTATTTGGCCGAGTAGGCCAGGATCGCCACGTCGGCGTGTCCGGAGGCGTCTAGGGCCTGGCGAATGGCGGCCACCTGCCCATCCATCATGCCTGAGGGGGAGACCATGTGGGCGCCGGCTTCGGCCTGACTGACGGCCATGGCCTGGTAGAGCGGCAAGGTTGCGTCATTGTCGACGCCGCCGCGCTCGTCTAGCAGCCCGCAGTGGCCGTGGCTGGTGAACTCATCTAGGCAGGTGTCGACGCAAACCACCACGGCGTCGCCCACCTCTTCACGCACAGCAGCGATACCCTGATTCAAAATTCCTTCACTGGCCCAGGCTTGGCTACCCACCTCGTCGCGCAGCGCGGGCACGCCGAATAGGTCAATTGAGCCCACACCGGCTTCAGCGCAGGCCACCGCCTCGCGTCGCAGCGAATCCAGGGTGTGCTGGTAGACGCCGGGCATGGCGCTAATGGCTTGCGGCTCGCTAATGTCTTCGCGCACAAACACCGGCAGGATCAGTTTGGCCGGGTCGATGCGGTGCTGGCTGACCAGGGCACGCATGGCCGGGGTGGAGCGCAGGCGGCGCGGGCGCAGCGTAGGAATGGGGGCGGGTGCAACGCCGTGGCTGGCTAGCAGGTCCAGGGCGCTTTGGGGGATGGTGGTCATTAAAAATCCTTTGCTTTAAATAGGTTAATTATGGCTTGGGTGATGTGTTCGGCTCGCGGCGTGGCGGCGGTGGCGTCCACGCGCAGGCCCAGTTCGTGGCAGCGCGCGGTGGTGGACTGGCCGATGCTGACCACTGCGGTTTTCTTAGGCGGGGGTCCCAGCAGCTGCAGTAGGGCCTGGGCGCTAGAGCCTGCAGTGACGACGACGGCGTCCCACGCCCCGGCTTGCCACTGGGTTTTGAGGTGGGCTGGTAGCTGGGGGAGGGGTGTGGTGGTGTAGGTGGCGACGGCATCTACCTGCCAGCCAAGCTGGCTAAGTCCCTGGGCTAGCCTGGGGGCGGCTAGCTGTGACTGAGGCAGGCAAATGGTGGTTTGCCCGGTGGGTCTGGTGGCCTGGGCTTGCCCGGTGGGTGTGGCTCGCCTGACGGGCGGCATCGGGAAAATTTCCAATAGCTTGGCGGCGCTACCCGCGCCCACCAGGGCGGACTTAAGTGCGCAGTGGGTATTTACCCACTCGGCAGTGGAGTGGCCAACCACTGCCAAATGCGTGGTTCCTTGAATGCCTTGAATGGAATCTGCTTGTTGAATGGAATCTGCTTGGTTGGCGCAGACAAGGCTTTGTTTAGCGGAACTCTCGCGAGTCGCAGCTTCCGAGGCTAGTGCAAATGAGCTCAATGCGAGGGTGGGTGAGTTGAGTGTGGGGGGTGAGGTGGGTGCTAGCGCAAGCGAATTTAACTGCGGCAGCACGGCCTGTGCTGCTCGCCAGGAAGAGAGCACCACCCAGGCGTAATAGCCAGCCGCAAGCCTTTGGCGCATCTGTTCTAAGTGCTCAGATTCAATGGGAATGGTTTGGGTTAGTGCGAAAGTATCTACCTGTGCGCCGGCAGCTTTAAGGTCCGCCGCAATGGCGTCGTCGGACTTTAGGCGCGGCAAAGCCACCCGTAAACCGGCGAGTGTTTCACGTGAAACAACCATAACCATCTACCTCTAAATCCGATCGTAAAACTTTAGTTGTCACCTTGCTGCGCGCTTAGTTGTTGCCCTGGCGCGCCCTTAGCCACGCTCCTTAACAGCCTGCAAATCCGCTACCTGCCCGGCGCCTTGGGCCAGCAAATCCTGTGCGGCGCGCTGACCCAACTCCGCCGCTTTTTGCAGGTGGCAAGCCTTGGTTAGGTCCACGCCCCCAAGCGTCACGGCCTGGCGACTACGCACGCTAGCGGCGCCGTCGAGAGCAAACACCCCAGCCTCCAAGTGCAGCTCATAATCAAAGCCGGCGTGCACCAGGTAGGCGTAAGTGCCCACAGGGGCTGCGCACCCAGCCTGCAAAGTAGACATCACCGCACGCTCAGCCACCGCAGCCAGGCGTGAAGCCGGATCGTTCACCTGGGCGATCACCGCCTCCAACTGGGGGTCAAGCTCCTGGGCGGTCTCAATAGCCAGCACACCCTGTGACGGCGCCGGCAGCATCTGCTCGGGGTTGAAAGCCTCGCTTATGTGCTCAGTTAAACCTAGCCGCTCCAATCCAGCGCAAGCCAGCACCACGGCGTCCAAATCAGCGCCGGTGCCAAGAGCCTGGGGGGATGTGCCAGCGTCGGCGGCAACCTGAACCCCGCGCACGCGCCCCAGTCGCGTGGGCACGTTACCCCGCAAATCCACGGTCTTAATGTCGGGGCGTAAAGCCTTTAGCTGGGCTACACGCCGAGGCGAGCCAGTACCTACACTCGCCCCACTAGGCAGCTGCGCCAGGCTCATGCCGTTCGAGGCCACCAGGGCGTCACGTGGATCGGCGCGGCGTGGGGTGGCAGCAATGCGCAGCCCTGTAACCGGGGCGGTGGGTAGATCCTTAAACGAGTGCACCGCCAAATCCACCTGCCCCTCAAGCAGGTGAGTGCGCAGCTGGGCAGCAAACACTCCAACGCCTCCAAGCTGGCTTAGTGCCGCGCGCGAAGTGTCGCCCTGGGTTCGCACAGTAACCAGCTCCACGCGCCAATCCAGCCCCTGGGCGGCGGCGGCAGTTTCCAACATGCGCGCCACCATGCCCGACTGGGCTAAAGCCAAAGCCGACCCGCGCGTCCCCAGACGCACAACCTTTTCACTCATAAGAAGTTCCTATATATTTGTAGTGCTATGCGGACTGTGCGTTATGAGCGCTGTAGGCGCCTGGCGTTCGTGCGTGCGTGAGCGACCACCGCATTTACGCCCGTGCCACCAACCCAGGCGCCAGTAACCGCCAAACCCTCAATGTTTTCAACCTGGCTCATAAAAGCCGCAATGCGCGCGCGGTAGCTGGGTGGCAGTGGCGGCAAAGTGCCATTCCAACGCACCAGTTTGTGCTCGCTTACCTGCTCGGGGTGGATAGTTACGCCCGTCAAAACCCGCACGTCAGCTAGGGCTTGCTCCAGGCTTACCTGCGGCTCACTTTGCCCCAAACGCCCATACGACAGGCGCAATAAATGCTGGTGCGGCGCCAAAGCGTGGGCGATCCAGGGCCATTTAACGTTTAAATGCGACAGGGCTTTGGCTCCCACGGGGCTCTCGACGGCGCCGGGCTGGGTGTTGGCGCAGCTTGCGGGCGACGCCGGGGCCACCAGCAGGCCCTGACCCACCGGGGCGGCGTCCAGCTCAGGGCTATCAACCAGCAGTGAGTAGCGCGCAATGGGCGCGCCCACCGGGATAGTGATGTCAGTGTCTAAGGCCGCCAAGTTTGCGCTGGCCAGCAGCCGCAAGGCTGGGCGCGCCGAACAAGCCACCACCAGGCGCTTAGTGCGCAAAGTACGCGGCGTGCCGGCAGGGACCGGCTCGCTCGAAGGAGTCGGGCCCGGTTTGGTGGGGGCCAGCACCACCTGCCAGTAGCCGACGCTGTCGCTGGCGTCGTGGGAAGTCGCGTTGCTGGCACCACTAGCGCCGCAGGTAGTGGCGCCGCTTGCAGTGTCAGCGTTGCCTGCGGCGTTGGGAGCAATGAGCTGCTGGGCCCCAACGCGAGTGAGCACAGTGCCTCCCGCCGTCGTGATGGCCTGACTCAAAGCCGCAGTCAGCTGGAACATGCCACCGCGAACGCACTTATCAACACTGCGCCCACCAGTAGCTTTACGCGAACGTGCCAACAGGAAAGCCACCGCATCAGCCAGGCAGCCATGCTCACGAGTAGCCTGACGCAGCCCCGGCGTAACCGTGTCAGTGGCCAGATCGGCCGGATCACACGTGTAAATGCCGGCAACTATCGGGCGCACCAGACGATCAACCACCGCCTGCCCCATGCGCGCGGCCACAAACCCTGCCAAAGTCTCGCCCTCAGCGCCCTGGCCCACCTCACTGCCTAAGTGGCGGTCTTGGGCGGCACGTTGCGCAGCCTTAGCGCCCAAAACGGCGACGACGTCGTCCGCGCTCGGATCAGCAGGAATACCCAGGTAGGCGTCACGCAAGAACCGCCACAGACGCCAGTGACTCTCACCATTGGCGCGGTTGGGGGGTAAAAACAGGCGTGCGCCGTCGCCGCTAGGGGCCAGTGCCTCCAGCCCCAAAGCGGCCACCATCTGGGCGGTTTCCACCCCGCGCGGAACAAAAGTCTCAGCACCCAAATCCACCTGTACTGGGCCAATGTAACCGGGGGCAATCAGTCCGCCCAGATAGCCGCGCGCCTCCACCAGCAGCGGCTTGAACCCATCCTGGGTTAGCTGCCAGGCGGCAGACAGGCCGGCGATCCCGCCGCCAATCACTAGGGCATCTACCTCATCGGGCAGGTCACTAAGCGGGTTTGGGCGAGAAACGACCGGGGCGGGACTGTTTCTAGTATCCAGATTCATAAGCTTTCCTTATGAACAAATTCGACGATTCGCGTTAACACGGCTGGGTCAGTAGTTGGCGGCACCCCGTGGCCCAGGTTAAACACATGCCCCGGTGCCTGGCGCCCCGCACGCAAACACTCAACAATGGCCTGCTCAATCACCGGCCACGGCGCTGTGAGCAAAGCTGGGTTCAAATTACCCTGCACCGGGCAGCTTCCCTCAAGCTGGCCAATGGCCCAATCCAACTCAGTGCGGTCATCAACCCCCACAGCCTGCGCCCCCGCCGCCAGCATCTGCGGCAACAGGCGCGCGCTACCAGTAGCAAAGTGAATCAGCGGCGCCGCCTTGCCAGTGGTTGGGCTGATCGCCTCGCGCGCCCGCGCAATAGCTAGCGCCGAGTATGGGGCCACGCGCTCGTGGTAATCGGTGGGGCTAAGTGAGCCAGCCCAAGAGTCAAACAGCTGCGCCGCCGAGGCACCACAGCTAATTTGCAGCGCCATGAAATCGCCCGTGACCTGCGCGCACCAGCGCATTAACAGGTCCCAAGTGGGCGGGTCGGCGTGCATTAGAGAACGCGCGGCCAGGTGGTCGCGGCTGGGCTTGCCCTCAACCAGGTACGCGGCCAGAGTGAAAGGCGCGCCCCCAAAGCCAATCAATGGGGTCCAGCCTGCTGGTTGCGCTGGGTCTGCTGGTTGCGCCCCGGCTAGCGGCTGCAGCGCCCCTGGTTTCGGCGCCTGCGTGGGCGTGCCTAGCTCGGTCAAAATCAGGGCAATAGCCTCGCGCAGGGCGGCCACGCCCTCAGCGCCCTGGTGAGCGGCGCCGTCGTGACCGATCCAAGTGCCCTGACCAAAACCGTACCCAAGCAGGCGCTCAACGTCGTCGCGCGTGCGAATCGGAGCTGACAAAACCGGCCCCACCTGCGGTTTAATCTCCACATCCACCCCGGCCAGGCGTAGCGGCACCATGATGTCTGAGAAGAAAATGGCTGCATCCACCCCGTGGCGGCGTACCGGCTGGAGCGTTGCCTGTGCAACCACCTGCGGATTTAGGCAAGCCTCAAGCATGGGTAGATTCACCTGGGCGCGCAGCTGGCGATACTCAGGCAGAGAGCGCCCGGCCTGGCGCATAAACCACACCGGGGTGCGGGCGGGGCGTTGCCCATTAAGTGCAGCCAAGAGGGCGGGCTGGGGCGAGTGGGGTGGCGGCAAAGCATTCATCGTTTATTAATTCTAGCCATAGATAATTTAAATAATATTCACGTTTTCAAATACCGCATTAGTGGCAGTTATGCTTACCTAACCGCTTTTATGACGCCGCGTCTTTATTTATTTAAAATGACACTTCGACACTTAAAAAACCTTGCGGTTGCAGGGAAAACTGGAGCTCTAGAGTTAACTGTCGTGGTGGCATAAAAATAGTTTTGCGCAAATCGCGAGATAACTGTGTGTGGTGGGCCGATAGGTGCTTGAATAGCACTCGCTGTGACTATTCATCTACTCTCCGCCGATCATCGTTATCAAAGCCTGGATGAGGTTGCCCGACTCAGTCGGGTAGACAACCTGGGCCCCAAACTCATGCGCGCGCTGCCCTACCTGCGCGGCGCCGTGGTGGTGCGTACCTGCAACCGCCTGGCAATCCTGGTTGACGCCCCAAGCAGGCTGGCTAGCTCTGGTCAGTCTGGCTCCGACGCCGCCCGCGCTGGCTCAGCTTGCCCCGGTTCCGCCTGCGCTAGCTCCGACGACGCCCCTGCTGTGGCCGACGACGTGCGCGCGGTGCTGGCTCACTGCGCCGAGCTGCCCCTTGAACAGGTGCATTTGCGCCACCTGGCCGGGCATAAAGCCCACCTAGACCTATTTGCCACCGCCGCCGGGCTGGAATCTATGGTGGTAGGGGAGCGTGAAATTGCCGGCCAGCTGCGCCGCGCCTTTCATGCAGCCTGGGAGGAAGATACCCTCAGCTGCGATTTGGGGCGCGCCCTTGAGCACGCCTCACGCACCAGTCGGTTGGTGGCCACGCAAACCGGCTTGGCTTCTTCGGGCCGCTCAGTGGTGGCGGTGGGGCTAGACTTGGCCGCCCAGGCTTTGCGAGATGCCAAACTGCGCCCGCTTAAAGAGGCCCAGGTTGTGCTGGTGGGAACTGGTGCCTATGCGGGTGCCACAGTCACGGCCCTACGCGAGTCGGGGGCCACTAATGTGCGGGTGTATTCTCGCTCTGAACGCGCTCAGCTTTTTGCGCAGGGACGCGGCATTGGCTGGGTTGATAAGGCAGGGCTGGCGCAGGCTCTTGATGAGGCAGACCTGGTGGTTACTTGTCGCGGCTTGGGTAGCCCGGTGCTCACCCGCGAGATTGTGCAGCGGGTTAAAACTCCACTGGTGATCTTGGATTTGGCGTTGCAACGTGACGTGGAGGCGGCGGTAGCTGACCTAGCTGGCATCAGCTACATTGACCTGCTTAGCGTGCAGCGCGCAGTGCCCCAGGCACACGGTGAACAGGTGCGTGCGGCCCGCGAGATTGTGGCCCGCGAAGTGGAGGTATTTGAGCGCAGCTTGGGGGCGCGCTCTATGGATCCGGTGGTGCGGCGCCTGCGTGACCATGTGGATGAGGTGGTGGGGGAGGAGATCTCCCGGCTGCGCCCTGTGGATGGGTGCATTAGCGCCGACGACGCCACCCGCGCACTGCGTCATTTGGCGGCACGTTTGATCCATAATCCCACCGTTATGGCCCGCAAAGCGGGCGAAAGTGGGCAGCAGGACGCATACTTGGAGGCTTTGCAGCTAGTGTTAGGCATGGATGCTAGCCCAAGCGACACTTTGACAGTGTCTAATAAGGAGAGAAATGTCTTCACTTGCGCCCTATGACGCGATCATGCTGCTGTCCTACGGCGGACCTAATGGGCCCGAGGACGTACTGCCGTTTATGCGTAACGCTACGCGCGGGCGCGGCGTGCCGGATGAACGCCTGCTGCAGGTAAGTGAGCACTATAAGCTTTTTGGCGGGGTTTCCCCCATCAATGAATGCAACCGCCGTCTGCTGGCCCACTTGCGGCGTGAGCTGGATCGGCGCGGCTGTGACATTGCCTTGGGGTGGGGTAACCGCAACTGGCATCCTTTCGTCAGTGAGGGCTTGCGGGAGTTAGCCGACGCCGGTGCTCGCCGAATCTTGGCTTTGCCCACCTCCGCTTATGCTTCCTACTCGGGGTGCCGCCAGTACCGTGAAGATATTGCTAGCGCCCTAGTGGAGCTGGAGGACACTTACGCCCCCGGGGTTTTGACTGTGGATAAGGTGCGTCCCTACTACAACACTGACGGCATGTTTAACGCCCAGCTGCGTTCAATCCAGGTGGCTTACGCCAAGCTGGCTGAGCAGGGCTTTAAACCTCAGCAAATTAAGCTGCTATATGTAACTCACTCGATTCCGCTGGCCATGGAGGCCGGTAGTGCTCCTAGTGCTGAGGAGCTGGAGCGTTTCCCCCGCCTGGTTAACGAGATCAGCTATGTGGCCCAGCATCAGGCTTTGATTGAGGCTTTACAGCCAGCTTTGGAGTGGGCGCTGGGAGTTAAGCAGGTGAACGCGGATCTGGCTTACTGCTCGCGTTCTGGCCCGCCGCACGCCAAGTGGCTTGAAAGCGACATTAATGATGTGCTGGCCCAGCTTGACCGAGACCAGATTCAGGCAGTGGTGGTGGCTCCCATTGGTTTCATCACTGACCATATGGAAGTGGTCTACGATCTAGATACGGAAGCCGCCCAAACTGCCGCCGAACTGGGGTTGGGCTATGAGCGCGCAGACACTGTCAGCGAAGACCCAGAGTTTGTGTCCTCCCTGGTGGACATTATGGAGGAGCGCGCCGCGCACGCTCGTGGCGAAGGCTACGAAATTGTTAACACCACCGGCACTGGCCCGTTCCATACTGTATGTCCGCCGCAGTGCTGTCGTAGCGGGGCCACCCCGGCCCGCCCTGGCCCAGACCGTTTCGCCCCCGCGTCCGTATTTAATAGTTTTAGGAGTTGAACATGGGGAAAGCTAAGGAGCTTAGCGCTAAGCAGGAGCTTGAGCGCAGCCAGAAAAAAGCTAAGAAAGCTGCCAAAAAAGCCGCCAAGAAAGAGCGTAAAGCGCAAATCAGTGCCAACGCTAAGGATTGGGATGGCCGCCCGCTAACCAAGAAGCAAGCCCACAAGCTGGTTAAGGAAGGGCAGGTACTGCCCTTGCCGCAGGGCCACCCCAAGGTTGGCAAGAAATACCTGGCCAAACTGGCTGCAGAAACCGAAAGCCGGAACCAGACGCCCCAAGCTTGCCCAGCTGAGGCGAGCCACGGCGTCGAGACTAAAAACTGCCACCCGGGCCAGGCACAGGACCCTAAAGACCCTAAGGTAACCACACAGCCAAAGGAGAAAGCTATGGCTAAAACCCACCCGCATGGGCATCCAGACACTGTCAGCCGCCACGATCCGCGCGACGTCGCCACCGTGGACTTTGACGAGGTAAACAACAAGCAGCACTACGCCCTGTACACGGTTTGGAAGCTGGCCGCCCCGCTGCCTGCCGACGACGCCGTCCGTGAGGCACTGGTGAACGAGTCGGTGCAGTATGTGGCCGGCTCAGGCGCCTCCACGCGCGGCTGGTATGACCTGGCCGGTTTCCGTGCCGGGGCGGACCTGCTGATTTGGTGGCTTAACGACGACCCCAAGGCGCTACAGGATGCCTACCAGCGTCTGCGCGCCAGTGCGCTGGGGCGTTACCTGGAGCCGGTGTGGAGCTGCATGGGTCTGCACACTCCGGCCGAGTTCAATCGCCGTCACATTCCCGCCTGCTTTGGGGGTGTGGTGCCGCGCGAGTGGATCATGGTGTACCCCTTCGTGCGCTCCTATGACTGGTATCTGCTCGATGCGGCTGAGCGTTCACGCATTATGGCTGATCACGGCCGTAATGGTTTTGCTCAGTATCCAGATGTTAAGGGCTCGACTTTGAGTGCTTTCGGGATGAGCGACTATGAGTGGGTGCTGGCTTTTGAGGCTGACGGCCTTGATCGCCTTGAGGGGGTTATGCACGCTCAGCGTTACACCGAGGCGCGTTTGCATGTGCGTGTGGATACTCCCTTCTACACTGGTCACCGCGTGGAGCCGGTGGTGTGGGCGCAGCGTCAGCCCCGCGTGTAAGTTGCGTTTTAGTATCTAGTTTCGCCTACGACGGCGCAGCTTGGCTGGTTTAGGTTTGGCTGCTGCGTGGGCGCTGCGCAGCGGCGTACGGCTGCGCAGCAGCGCACGTTTGTGCACTAGCCGGCGAGGCTAGTTGGTGATTTTGTTTGGTGGTGTGCCCCAAGGCTAAGCCTTGGGGCACACGCCGTTTAAATGTTTACTAAATTTCTATGGCTCCCGTCACTTGGTTGGGTGTTTAATGAATGTGTGCGCGGCTACAGAGTGGTTGTGCATACACCCATCCCTACTGCCTTGGCTGCGCCAGTGTTCTGTAGCCGCAGACAAAGCAGGTGTCTAGAGGTGAACATGATGGAACGGTTATTTACGAGGATGCGCACGAGCGGGCCGCTGGTTTTGAGCCTGTTCCTGTTTTTCGCTGCCCGGGAGGTGTGGAACACCCGGCCACAACTGATGATCATTTGGCTGGTTGGCACCGTGTGTTGGTTGGTCGGAGAGATCTACGCGCGCTGGCAACACAAGCGCTTGGACTGGCCCGAGTGGATCTTGGCCTTTAAGCGCGGCTATCAGGGCAACACCAATTAAACCTTGTTAACCAAGGCTGGGCCCCGGCAAGGGAGCAGCTAAGCTGCCCCCTTGCCGGCTCTGCTGTGCTCGTGTTCGAGTGTCTAGGGCAGGTAAATTTTGGTGGCCAGATGTTTGTAAATTTTCCAAACTAAAAATGCTGGCCATATAGGCGCATTGGGGTTAACATAGTGATTGAAGGGGCTGATACTTCAAGGCCCTAACAACAAGCAGCTGAGTCAATGTCGATAACGCTGCAACCGACTAAAACTTTTAAGGGCAGCAATTAACGCTGTGCCTGTATTGGCGCTGCCCTAATGGTGGAAACATTGATTTATTTAGGTTTCCTGCTCGCTAATTAGCTGAGTAGGTGGAGTTTGTGCGCCCTAATTGGCTTTTGGGTGCATTGAATTTGAGAGGAGAACAAAATGGAACAGTATCCTACTAAGGATCTAACGATTGATCCGCAGGTAGCTGAGGAAGCGATTGGGCGTTTAGCACCTGGGGCCGTGCGTAAGGTTGGTGTGGACCGCTTGCGCACGGTACGCCAGATTTTAGATGAATACTCTGATTGCAAGGTTGATGATGAAGAACTGTACTTGTTGTTAGATTTCTTTAATTGGGAATTTACGGGCACCCAAGAGCATATTTATGATTACAGGCGTCCCTGGCAAGACCAGATCGACTGGGATCTCGTAAAGACAATGCTAGAAGAGCAGGTTCCTGAAGCTTTAGAAAAGCTTGGTTTCGACAGGCTTCGCACGGTTACCCGCATGATTAAAGAATATGGTGAAGGTAACTTAACGCTTGATGAACTGACTCGACTTGTGATCAATTACGATTTTGGTCTGACTGATATACCTGCAACGCTTGTGGGGGATGTTGGTTCTAGCCCAGATGAGGGAGAAGTTGGATGGGAGCTGCGCAGAGCTTTTTCTAATAAACAACTGTCTTATGATGACTATGACCACATTTATTGGGCTCAAAGGGTTAAATAAGCTCTGATTCTATTTATTTATAAAGAAGTATTTGGTTAGAAGGGAAAAGATTGAAATGGAACAGTATCCGACTAAGGATTTAACGATTGATCCGCAGGTAGCCGAGGAAGCGATTAAGCGTTTAGCGCCTGAGGCTGTGGATGAAATTGGTGTGGACCGGTTGCGCACGGTACGCCAGATCTTACGGGAATACTCTAGCTGTAAGGTTGATGATGAAGAGCTGTACTTGTTGTTAGATTTCTTTAATTGGGAATTGACTGGAACTCGTTTGCATGTTTATGATTTCAGGCGTCCTTGGCAAGACCAGATTGACTGGGATCTTGTAAAGGCGATGCTAGAGGAGCAGGTTCCTGAAGCTTTAGAAAAGCTTGGTTTCGACAGGCTTCGCACGGTTACCCGCATGATCAAAGAATATGGTGAAGGTAACCTGACTCTCGATGAACTAACTAGGTTAGTAATTAACTATAAATTTGGTCTGACTGATATACCTGCAACGCTTGTGGGGGATGTTGCTCCCGGTCCAGCTGAAGGGGAAGTTAGTGAGGAACTGAGTAGGGCTTTTTCTCGTAAGCAATTGTCTTATGATGACTATGACCACATTTATTGGGCTCGAAGGGCTAAATAAGCTCTGATTCTATTTATGTATAAAGAAGTATTTGATCAGAAGGGAAAAGATTGAAATGGAACAGTATCCGACTAAGGATCTAACGATTGATCCGCGGGTAGCTGAGGAAGCTATTAGGCGTTTAGCGCCTGGGGCCGTGCGTAAGGTTGGTGTGGACCGCTTGCGCACGGTACGCCAGATCCTACGTGAATACTCTGATTGCAAGGTTGAGCCTAAAGAGTTACGAGCGTTGTTAAATTTCTTTAATTGGGAAATGACTGGAACTCGTTTACATGTTTATGACTACAGGCGGCCTTGGCAAGACCAGATTGACTGGGATCTTGTAAAGGCAATGCTAGAAGAGCAGGTTCCTGAAGCTTTAGAAAAGCTTGGTTTCGAGCGGCTATGCACGGTTACCCGCATGATCAAAGAATACAGTGAAGGTAACCTAACTCTCGATGAACTAACTAGGTTAGCGGTCAACTATAGGTTCGGTCTGACTGATATACCTACAACACTTGTAGGGGATATTGCTCCTGGCCCAGCTGAAGGAGAGGTTAGTGAGGAGATAGGTAGGGGTGTTTCTCGTAAGCAGTTAACTTATGAGGAATACGATCATATTTTGTTAGCGAGAATGGCACGAATTTCGTAAATATCTGAACCGTAAAGGTATTGCGGCGGGGAAATGGTGGTGGGGGGACTTTCTAAAGAAAGTCCCCCCACCATGTTTAGATGCAATCCTGCTGATGATCGTTTGTGCTAAGCAGGCTGGTATTAGTTTGCCCAGGGCACCATACCGGCATTTTCTACAGAACTAATTTTCCTAATTTTCGACTTCCCATCCACATGGGCCTTAAGTTTCCAATCACCCTTATCCCAAACAACAGACCAAGTGTCTTTAAATAAATAAGAAGAACTTAATGAAGATTGAAAGGCTATACTTACAATTACATTATTTTCATCAATTACTTGGATACTATAGCCGACCACAGTTAAGCTGGTACTCGCGCCATCTGAATTCTTTTGAGCAGAATCTATGATGTTTTTTTGTCCATCATCCACATAGGTAGTTGCTTTGACTACATCAACCAGCCGATTACGACCAACTAACAACGAATCAAAGTTAGCTACAGCCAGGATAGCGCCCTCACTACTGTGGGCGTAGCAGGTAGGCACATCACCATCAGCACGCTTACCCGGGCCGGTCAGGTTGTTGTAGTAGTAATAAGTGCTATCAACAAACACTTTAGTGCGCATAGCCGGCATGTTTACCTCCCTTGTGGGTTTAAGCTCGGTGCCCGCCAAACCACAGACTGAACCCCAGGTGTTTACTTTCCCGTTGTTGCCTGAAGCCTGACTGCCTGCAGTTGAAGAAGTACTTCCAGAACTAGCATCGCTGCGCCCCGCCTGGTTAGATCCTGCTTGGTTAGACCCTGTCTGGTTAGGTCCCGCCTGGCTAGAACCGCTAGTGCCGGGAGTTGCAGCCCCAGAAGCAGCCTTAACGGCGTCGTCGTCAGTTAAAGCCCAAACTAAAGCTCCAACCAACATCAAAATAACTACCAGCGCACCAACCAGGGCCAAGCGCAGTTTTCTTTGTTCTTCCATGCCTTATCACCAGTTAAAAAGCGTTTCAAAAATAGCTACAGCAACTTAAAGACAAACGCTGTCAATGAACGGCGCAGCGTTCACCAGCTACCAAGCGCTTTTCCGTGTCGAGGATGTAGGCGCGCAAACACCACCCGTGAGCTGCGTACTCAGGGGTGGTGGCAGTGTTGCGCACCACTTACGGAAAGCAACTTAATGCCAAACATAAGTTATATGCAAGGCCTTATTACATTTACATGCAGGCAAGGTGCTGCCGGGGTCATTGCGCCGGGCTGGACTGGGTTGTGCTGGGCTGGACCGGGCTGCGCCAGAGTGAACCGGGTTGCATCGGGTTGTGCTGGGCTGGACCGGGTTGTACTGGGCTGGACCGGGTTGCGCCGGGCTGCGTCGGCTTGCGCCGGGCTGCATAGGTTGAACTGAGTGGAACTGGGGGCCTGGCGCTATAGCCAAGCCCCCAGCGGGGTGGGAAGCTGCGTGAATAGGGCCTAGTCAGAGTTATCACTGTCCGTGTTGGTATTCTTCTTGCGCTTGGCGATCCACTCTTCCATGAAGGTGGGGGTGGGCTTGGTGGAAGTGTAAGCCTCGTCGTCCTGTACACCTGCCTTCTTGTTGATCTCCTGCAGCTGCTCGGTTAGGGCGCGAACATTGTTCATCTGCTTGGGGGCAACGAAGTTAAACGGCTGCACCAGCTGCTTGTGTGAGCGGCTCAAGACCTGGTCAAAAGCGTGAACCACCGGGTGGCCGTTGATAACCCCGGCGCGTACCTGCTCATTGTGGTCAACCTTCAAAGTGAAAGGCTGGGTCTGGCCATAGCGGGTGGCCAGCGTTGCCGCAGCGCTCAAGTTAGGTAGCCGGCTCAAAGAACCGCCCGGCCACACCCCCAAACGCTCATCAACCTCCGGGGCGTCACGAACCGAGGCCCTGAACGCAATCACTGAGGAGGCATTGCCGCGCAAAGCCTCAAGCAAGCTTGTAGACAGCTGCTGCATATGCTGGTGTAGCAGCGTCAAAGCAATCCCAAACTTGCGTCCCTCCGCCAGCATCTGGCTAAGCAGGGATTCTTGAAAAAGGTGGGCTTCATCAACCACCACATGGAAAGGCAGGTAATCATCCTGGCGGTTAGGTACTGCCAGGGCCAGCTTAGCCAGCCACAACATGCCCAGCATTTGTGCGGCGAAGCGACCAATCTTGGGTGAGGCCAAGTTCACCAACACAATCTTGTTGGAGGCCATAGCCTCGTTTAAATCCAGCGCGTCGGCGCCAGTTTCCAGGGCGGCGCGCAAAGCCTGCGAGTTTAGCATGCGCTCAAACTTAGAGCTCGCCCAGGCGATAAGCTCCGCGTAGTCGGAGGAGCGGTTAGTGACAATCTCAGTCATAACGCTGCGCGTCAGCTCGGGGCTCATGTTTGAGACAGCCCTGGCCAGATTCTCCAGAGCCTTCTTATCTAGCAGCAGCTCAGGGATAAGGGTAAGCGGCAAGTCAGGACCATAGATGTGGTTTAGAAGCTCGGCTAGCTGGTGGATAATCCGCTCAAAACGCGGGCCCACAATACCCTGCCTGGTTGGGTCAAAAGTGAGATACATTATCTCAATGACTTTGCTACATGCCATATCAAAGTCGCCGCAGTGAAACAGGTTGATAGGTACCGGGTGGCTCAGATCCGCGTAGTCAATAAACAGACAGCGTTCCAAAGCCTCGGCGGGCAGTTCATCCGCGATACGCCGCACCAGCTGCCCGTGCGGGTCTAGCACAATGCCCCCGCGCCCCTGGGTCACCAGTGAATGCACCATGGCAGCAGCCAGAGTGGACTTGCCGGCACCCGAAGCGCCCACAACCTGCAGGTGCTGCAAGGCGCCTTCTGTGTTCAGGTAGACGTCAGCGGCGTCCCCGGTAGTGGTGGTGGCCGTACCCAGGCGCATCCCGCCTGCTTCCTCACGTACCTGCGTGTGGTCAGATAGGGGTACGACGGCGGGGTCCTGCTCCACTGCAGGCAGACCAATGATCTTGGCTTGCGTATCTGCTACAGGTAGGCGCGCAAATACCTTAACTAGCCCCTCCGGTTGGGCTGCTCCCACAAGTGCTTCCTGGCTGCACCATAGTTTTTCAGCTTCGGCGCGGTTGGTGATTTGTTCGTAGCGGATGCCTACTGCCCAGCTGCATAGTGCGATCCATAGCCGGGAGGGGAATCCTTGGGAGCCGTTTGCGCCCATAAAAACCCTTAGGCGCATGGGGGTGCCCAGGTAAAAATCGACGTCGCCGCCCGCCATTAGCTTTTCGGTGCTGGTGAAGGCCTCTTCAGCCATCTCACATTCAATTTCCTCGGCCTTACCTAGCCGCACACGTAGGTGGCCACCCACTTCACTGAGGGTTTCCATAAGCATTTGCGAGTTTGACTTGCAAGGCAAGGGCCAGGTGGGCTTACGCCGCCCAGGCAGCATAACCTCAGGCTTGGCGGGGCTGAGGATGTCTTCAACGTTTTCTAGGTGACCAGGTAGAGCGCCGAAAACCTCATACACCTGATCTGGGCAGGCAGGTCGATAGACCTCGATAGGTTCCCACACTTGGGCATCACGACAGGCCCACTCTAGGTCGCAGTCGAAACTGTCGTTAACCCCCACTGCTTCCAATATGACATTGACGCTTCCGTCGCCCTTACCGCTCCAATTGATGCAGATGCTAGCGTCTTGGGGCTGGGTCTTAAGTAGAGCCACTAGGCGATTGGTACTTACTAGTGACGCATCTTCTGAATCTAGCTTGCGCCACAGCTGGCGTAGTCGCCACGCCTTTTTTACCTTATGTTGGTGCGACTCGCTAACAGGCTGATTTCCTGAACTTAGAGATTCTGCTCCCTTATTCATGTTCGCTCCAGACGGTAGAGACACTTGCGGTACTTGTTTACAGCTACATTTATGCCAAGTAAGGTGTGGGGGGCTGAAAATATGGGATAAAGAGGTAATATCTACTGGATTTCCCGAACGAAATCAAGATTTATTCAGGATATTCCTACCCATATTCCAGGCACAGCTAATAAGTGCGTGCCTTATAGCAGTCTTGGCGCTCTAAATGATTAGTCAACCAAAGGTGGTAGCCGCTTGTTCCGAGTCTGCAATCGCACCATATGCTCCAAGTTTGAGCCATTAATTTTGTGCGGCTTCTACGAAAGTCATGCGCCTTATCGAATAGGATACAAAACCGCCTGGACGCATATAGGTCTGATCACTTTGAGCGTAATGGTAAATTAGTGTGCATAGTTATACCTAATACGGGGGTGTTTTCTGTAAATAATGAGGATCAAGTAAACCGCAGCTAAAGCAGTTAACCACAGGGATAAATAAGCTTTGGGTGGTATGGGAAATTATGTGTGTGCAAACTTATGTGACACTAAGTAAGTAGCCGGATATGAGATGAACACGGGGGCTGTGAACTAAAACGAAATACCAGGTAAACAGTGCTGCCCAGATAAAGATGTGGCCCCAAGGCATTAGCCTTGGGGCCACCTTAGTTAGCGTTTGCTAATTTCTATGGTGTGCACCGCTTGGGGAGTCGGTGCCGGTTTGGCCAGGGGCGCGTAAATAGTGCAGGCCTGTGCGCTGCTTTTGAGGCGCGCCGTTTGTGCTATTCGCCTAGGAAGGTACGGCGCTGCGGATCGGCTAGGTAACGCCGAGCTAGCTCTAGACGCTGTCTAGCGCTAGGGGCTAGGGGTGAAGGCAGATCATCAACCTCAAACCAACCCATATCCACTGATTCATCATCATTGATATGGGCTCCGGCTGCTGCCTCGGCACTGACTGCATGGGCAATGAAGCACAGATTCATGTAGCTGGCCTGATCCCCGTTGGGGTAGGTGACCAGGTCAGAAGCATCAATCAAAAACACTTCATCAACTTCGATCTCCAGAGCAGCCTCCTCCAGGGCCTCGCGCTTAAGCGCGGCCACCGGCTGCTCACCAGGGTCAGGGATACCACGAATCTCAGCCCACAAACCATTGTCTGCACGCTGGCCCAGCAGCACCCTGCCGGCGTCGTCGAAAATAACCGCACATACGCCCGGCAGCCACAGGGGACGGTGGCCCACGCTGGAACGTAACTCAGTAATGAAATTGGGAACTGGCATTTGTAAACCTCTACCGGGGACGGCTCATAGCCACCTTGGCGGCAGCTATAGCTAGTGAATCATCCAACTCGGCCGGGTGCCAGGTCTGACCTGCGTGTTCAACCGCGCGGGCCAGCAGCCAATCAGCTAGGCGAGGGTTCTTAGGTAGCACACTGCCGTGCAGATAAGTGCCGATCACGTTATGGGCGCGCGCGCCCTCGGTGCCGTCAGTGCCGTTATTACCCCACTCGCCACTTACGCGCCCTAGCGGACGCGCCTGGCTACCCAAAGTGGTCAGGCCCGAATGGTTTTCGTAGCCCACCACCTTGCCGAAGTCATCAGTTTCAACAGTAAGATTGCCGATCAGGCGCTTAGGTCCACCCACGGTATGTGCGTCAAGCACGCCAATACCCGGGATAACCTCCCCGCCCACAGTGCGGAACTCATGCCCAAACAGCTGATACAAGCCGCAGATCACCAGCATGGGCACGCCGTCACTGGCCCAGGCGCGCAGCTGCGGGGCCACCTTTTGTAGGTCGTCCTGGATGCGCTCTTGCGCTGAATCCTGGCCGCCGCCGCCAACCAAAATATCTACCTGCTCAGGCAGTTGATCGCCGGGGTTATGTGAAAGTAGCTCCACCTCATAGCCGTGCCAGCCCAAACGCTTGGTTAGGGTCAGGGTGTTGCCGCGATCGCCATAAATACTCATGTCGCGCGGGTAGAGCTGCAAAACTTTGATGGCGCTCATAGGACCTCCTCCACGTCGGTGTAACTTGCCAGCAGGGAACGCAGTTCCAACATGGCGGTATAGGTGCTCAAAATGCGGATAGGCCGGTGCTGCTCGCGTGAAAGCTTGACCAGCTGGGCTAGCGCCTGGCTGAGGTTAGCTTCAACCTTGCCGACGGCGACGTCGTCGTAGCTCAGTCGCAGCGCCATGTCCGTGGCCCGCACGCCGGTAACGACACTCACGCCCGCCTGCTTAAGCGGGGTGAAGTCCACATCCCACAGCCAGGACATGTCGCGCCCGTCAGCGTACTGGTCGTTGATGGCGATCATGATCAGTGGGGGCTGCTGGGAGCGTACGGCAGCGGCGCTAAGTAGGCTCATGCGGAAACCAGCGGGGTTTTTGACTAGGCCCAGCTCAACTTCTTGGCCGTCAATGCTCAGTAGCTCGCCGCGCCCGAAAGCGGCGGTGACCTTAGCGGCGCTGGCAGCCAGGGCCTGCTCATCGGTGCGCTCGCCCAGTAGCTCCTTAACTAGGCCCATGGCGGCGGTGGCGTTGAGGATGTTGTGGGCGCCAGGAATGGCAAAGTCCACTTCATGACGGTGTCCGGACAGGTCGATTACCGCGTGGCGGCCAACCATTTCTTCTAGTGTGGCCACAATTTCTAGCGGCTGGGCGGGCGGCTCTGGCTGGGCGGCCTGCTCTGTCGGCTCGGGCTTAGCGGGCTGCTCTGTCGGCTCTGTCGGCTCTGTCGGCTCTGTCGGCTCTGGCTGGGCGGGCTGCTCTGTCGGCTCTGTCGGCTCTGGCTGGGCGGCCGGCTCGGATTCGGTGGCCGGCGTGGTCTCAGTGTCCTTTTTAGGCTGGCCCAGGGTGCAGCCGTCGAGAGAGTCGTGCAGTTCGTCGTCGGAAAGAAAAACGCTACGCAGCTGGGGGCTGACCGCAAAGCCACGCACATCAGCGCGCAGGTCGGCACGGAAACTGGGGGCGGCCAGGCGCGGGTCGTCAGCATTCAGCACTACCGTGCCAGTGGTGGCGCGGGCAACCTTGTGTAGCAGGGAGGCGGTGTAGTCGATCTCCCCAAAGCGGTCTAGCTGGTCGCGCATAACGTTTAGCAGCAGGGCCGCACGCGGCTTGACGGTGCGCACGAAATGGGTGGCGTGGGCTTCGTCCAGCTCCAAAACGGCGACGTCGGCATCAAGACGGCCATTTAACGGCATAGCCCCCAGCAGGGCGGCCACTACGCCACGAGTGAAGTTTGAGCCGGTGGGGTTGGTAAACACTTTCAGGCCCTGACCGCGCAGTAACTCAACCACCATGCGCGTGGTGGTGGTTTTGCCGTTAGTGCCGCTAACCAGCACCACCCCATAGGGTAGGGGAGCCAAGGCGCGAGCCATAAAATGCGGGTCTGCCTTCTCCATAACTAGGCCGGGGAAGGCGCTACCACCGCTGCCACGCAGACGGGAGGCCGCCCGGGCACCATGCCCGAGCGCGAGGGTCAAAGTATTGCGAGACGCAAAAGTCATAGCCCAAATATAAAACGTCAGGGGAGCTGCCTGCTGGCAACTCCCCTGCGATAAGCGCGACTTTAGATCACTTGAGGTTCTTGAGCGCGTCGGCAGCCTTGTCGGTTAGGCCCTCAGCGGTCTCGATGGCAGAGTCGAACTTGCCACCGGCGGTGCCCTTAGCCTTGTCGGCTAGGTCGTGGGCGGTCTCAGCAACCTGGTCGGCATCTACGTTCTTGGCGGCCTCCTTAGCCTTGTCGGCTAGTTCTTCGGCCTGCTTGGCGAAATCTGCGATACCCATGCGTTTCTCCTTACGTATAGGGAACTATCAGCAGCGAGTCTAGCCCTTAGTCCCAAATAGCCACACATCGAAGATAAGTGATTGGCGTCACCCAAGAAAAATAAACTTGAGTGGAATAGACTCAAGTCTGTGGAAGTTGTACTCACCGGAACGTGACGCCGTCGGTTCCACCAGCTCATACAGCTAAAAGACTGACCGCGTTGCTATAACTACTTAAATTCAAGGAGAACCGTGGACACCAACTACACAACCAAATCCCAAGAAGCCATATCGGGAGCCGTGCAAGCCGCCGCAGCTGCTGGCAACCCCCAGGTGGAGGCGCTCCACCTGCTTGGTGAGCTACTAAGCCAAGAGGGCGGCGTCGCCGTCGGGCTACTAAACGCACTAAGCCCGCAGACCCTAAAAAACGTAGGGACCGCCACCCGCACCGCACTAACCTCCCTGCCCTCCTCGGCAGGCAGCTCCGTAGTGGAGCCCAACCCCTCACGTGGCTTCCTAGCCGCCCTGGAAAAGGCCGACAAACTCGCCAAAGAACTAACTGACGAGTACATCTCTACCGAGCACATACTGATCGCCATCGCTGAAGGCGACGACGCCGCTGCCCGCGCCCTGCGTGACGCCGGCGCCACCGCCCAAGCCCTACGCGAAATCCTGCCCACCGTGCGTGGCGGACAGCGCGTAACCAGCGCCAACCCTGAAGGCACCTTTGAAGCCCTGAAGAAATATGGCACTGACCTGACCGAGGCCGCCCGCGCCGGCAAACTAGACCCGGTAATCGGCCGCGACAGCGAAATCCGCCGCGTGGTGCAGGTGCTATCACGACGCACCAAGAACAACCCGGTGCTAATCGGTGAACCTGGCGTAGGTAAAACCGCCGTGGTAGAAGGCCTGGCCCAGCGTATTGTGGCCGGTGACGTGCCCGAATCGCTGCGCAACAAGCGCCTAATCGCCCTGGACCTATCCTCTATGGTGGCTGGCGCCAAGTACCGTGGTGAGTTTGAAGAGCGCCTCAAGGCCGTGCTCAACGAGATCAAGAACTCTGACGGCGAGGTAGTTACCTTCATCGATGAGCTGCACACCATGGTGGGTGCAGGCGGTGGCTCCGAAGGGGCCATGGACGCCGGCAACATGCTCAAGCCCATGCTGGCGCGCGGTGAACTACGCATGGTGGGTGCCACCACGCTAGACGAATACCGTGAAAACATTGAGAAAGACCCGGCTCTAGAGCGCCGCTTCCAGCAGGTTTATGTGGGTGAGCCCTCGGTGGCTGACACTGTGGCCATCTTGCGTGGTATCGCCCCCAAGTATGAGGCGCACCACCACGTGACCATCTCCGACGGCGCCCTGGTGGCTGCCGCCAGCCTGTCTGACCGCTACATCACCGGCCGTCAGCTACCCGACAAGGCCATTGACCTGGTTGATGAGGCTGCTTCCCGCCTGCGCATGGAGCTGGACTCTTCCCCGGTGGAAATTGACGAGCTACGCCGTCGCGTAGACCGCCTGAAGATGGAAGAAGCCTACCTGGCTGAATCCAGCGCCAAGGAAGATGATGCCGACGCCGGCGCAGCAGAGCGCCTGGCTGCCTTGCGCGCCCGCCTGGCTGACCTAAACGAAGAACTCAGCGCCCTAAACGCCCGCTGGGAAGCCCAAAAGGCCGGTCACAACCGCATCGGTGAGCTGCGCGCCCAGCTAGATGAGCTACGCACCCGCGCCGAACTGGCTGAGCGTGAAGGTGACTTTGAGGCCGCCGGACGTATCCGCTACGGCGAAATGCCCAGCTTGCAGCGTCAAATCGCTGAGGCTGAAGCTAGTGAGCAAAACCAGCCTGACGCTGGCGAGCCGATGATCGCTGAGAAGGTTGGCCCTGAGGAGATCGCGGAGGTTATCTCTTCTTGGACCGGCATTCCGGTAGGCAAGCTAATGCAGGGCGAAAGCGAAAAGCTGCTGCACATGGAAGAGCAGGTAGGCTCGCGCCTAATCGGCCAGAAGGACGCAGTTGCGGCTGTAGCCGACGCTGTGCGCCGCTCGCGCGCCGGGGTTTCTGACCCTGACCGCCCCACCGGTTCCTTCATGTTCCTAGGCCCCACCGGTGTAGGTAAGACCGAGCTGGCCAAGGCCCTGGCTGAGTTCCTCTTCGATGACGAGCACGCCATTGTGCGTATCGACATGAGCGAGTACTCCGAGAAGCACTCGGTTTCGCGCCTAGTGGGTGCCCCTCCCGGGTACGTAGGTTACGAAGAGGGTGGCCAGCTGACCGAGGCGGTGCGTCGTCGCCCCTACTCTGTGGTGCTGCTAGATGAGGTGGAAAAGGCCCACCCTGAGGTCTTTGACATCTTGCTGCAGGTGCTCGACGACGGTCGCCTAACTGACGGCCAGGGACGCACGGTGGACTTCCGTAACGTCATCTTGATCCTGACCTCCAACCTGGGTAGCCAGTTCCTGGTAGACCCGGCGCTGAGCCAGGAGGAAAAGCGCGAGAACGTTATGGCTACGGTGCGCGCCGCCTTCAAGCCTGAGTTCCTCAACCGCCTTGACGATGTGCTGATCTTTAATGCGCTGAGCAAGGATGAGTTGGGCCAGATTGTGGGCTTGCAGCTAAGCAAGATGAGCAAGCGTCTGTCTGACCGCCGCATCAGCCTGGATGTTACCGACGCCGCCCGCACTTGGCTGGCTGACGAGGGCTACGACCCGGCTTACGGGGCTCGCCCGCTGCGTCGCCTGGTGCAGCGTGAGATTGGTGACCGCTTGGCCCGCCTGATCTTGGCCGGCCAGGTTGCTGACGGCCAGCAGGTTACGGTTGACGTTGCCGACGACGGTCTGACGCTAATTCCCGGTGCGGCTGTGGCCGGTTCGGCTGCTAGCGCCGCCAGTGCGGAGTGACCTGCGCTTTTAACTAATTCGACGGTGCTGGGTGGGTTTAGGCCCACTCGGCGCCGTTTTTAGTTAACTAACCCACATTTAAAGTGATTTACGACTACTTGTAACTTGCTGGCCTGCAGAAACACTTTTGGCCTAAAAGAAAGTGCAAAAAATGAGGTTTAGGTACTGGAATTACTAGTAAAAACCAAGGTAATCTATCGCCGCACCGCCGCTACTGCGAGTGTTCCGTTATAGCTAGCTCATCACCCTGGCTATAGTGCGTGTTGCTCACTGGCGGCGGTGTTCCCATGTACAGGCGGCAATGAAGCTGTGGTACATGGACTACCCCAAGCTTTTCGGTTTGTGCGCAAAACAGTCTTTACGATAAACGAACAAATACGCGCAGTAGGCGCTAGTTAAATTATTAGCTCAAACCAGATTTGTAACTGTTTGGTTGCAACTTATGTTGTTCGGTTCTGCTTAGACTTGACGCTTTTTGTTGCAAAAGGACAAAATTGGGTCAACCACGTCTAGGCAAAGGAGCCCTACACGATGAAGGTAAGACACCTCCACCGACGCTCCCTAGCATTGCTAGGGGTTGTCGCCCTATCCCTTCCGGGGGCAGCTGCTGGCGCAGTGACCCCGGAAACTTCTGGTGTCATTAGTGCTCCGGAGACCATTAGCGCCGGTAACTTGACCGCGACCGTATCCAACGCCTTCCCCCAGGTACTTGGCTACACCTTCGCGGGTAATAAAGTTGGCGGCCGCACCCAGGTCCTCGATTCAGTACTGATTGACAATCAGGCTTACACCGTCAAGTCGGTGCAGGCAGTTAAAGAATCCAACACTAAGGTGGCCTACACGGTTGACTTCAATGACACTGACGTCACCATGAAGGCCGAAATTGAAGTAAAGGAGATTACTTCAAAGGCCCAGGGCACAACTGGTGCCAAGCGTCCCACCCTAACCTTCCGTATCACTGAGCTCACCGGTGGCGCCCACACCGTCGAGATTCCCGGCCACGGCCTGGTATCAGTCAGCGCTAAAGACGGCGGCGCCTACGCTGCCGGTATCACCCTGGTTTCGCGTGGCGCTAGCGCTAAGAACAAATACGCTGGCGTGGCTGACACTATCGAGACCCTAACCGAGTCCACCCCGGTCAGCACCGCTGACGCCCCCAGCACCTACCTGATGGTTAACACCTCTAAGGTGGCCGTGGGTATGGAAACCAACGCCACCTACGACCGCCCCACCGGCTGGGAAGCTGACGACGGTTCGCGCTGGAAGCGCCGGGTAGTTGACCAGGATGGTTCTAAGACCCTGCTGGCCTCCAACGGCCAGTGGACCTACCGCTCAGCTGCAGCAACCGACGCCGTCGGCGATGAAGAGCGTCCCTACACCACTTTGGTGTTCACCGGTGACGCCAACTCCTCGGGCACGGTGAACTGGCAGGATGCCGCCGTCGCCTATGCGGACATCACCCCCTGGGTGGCCGGTGCAGCTGACAACCACAAGTGGGTAGTAACCCATATTCCCTTTGACTTCGGCTCGGCCGCCACGCACCCCTTCTTGCAGGTGGCCGACGACGTAAAGCGCGTCAACCTGGCTACTGACGGCCTAGGTCAGCGCGTGATGCTCAAGGGTTACGCTTCTGAAGGCCACGACTCTGGACACATGGACTACGCGGGCAACATCAACACCCGCGCCGGTGGTGACAAGGACTTTGCCACCCTGTTCAACACCACCGCCAACTCCAACGCGATTTACGGCGTCCACGTCAACACCACTGAGGCCTACCCTGAAGCCAACTCCTTCGGTTCCCTACCCTTCACCGGCGGGCGCGGCTGGAACTGGCTAAACCAGTCCTACTACGTTGATCAGCGTGCTGATCTAGGTAGCGGCGCGGTAATTAAGCGTTTCCAGGATCTGCGTAACCAGTTCCCGCTGGCCACCTACCCCAACTTCCGCTGGATCTACATTGACGTTTACTACGGTTCGGGCTGGCAAGCTGAGCGCCTAGGTCGCGAGCTAAACAAGATGGGCTGGGAGATGGGTTCAGAGTGGGCTGACCGCTTTGAGCGCTACTCCACCTGGTCACACTGGTCCAATGATGAAAACTACGGCGGCGCCACCAACAAGGGTTTGAACTCTGACGTGATCCGCTTTGTGGACAACTCCAACAAGGACAACTGGAACCCCAACGTAGTTTTGGGCTACCCCCAGATTGTTGAGTTTGAGGGCTGGACTGGCCACCAAGACCAGAGCGCCTTCTACCGCAACATTTGGGCTAACAACCTGCCGGTTAAGTTCCTACAGAACTCGCGCATTATGCGTCAGGAAAGCGCTAAGGGTGAAAACGGCAAGACCGTCTACACCTACACCTTCGCTAACGGCACTGTAGCCTCAGGTGCTACGGCGGTCACCAACCAGACTCCGGCCACCCAGGTTGCCGGGGCTATCAAGGCTGACATGTCCGCTAGCCGCCAGTTTGTTTACGACGGCGCCACCGTGCTTAAGGGCGACAGCTACCTGCTGCCCTGGATCGACAATGGCGCTAAGGGCGGCGCACCACGTCTGTACTACTACAACCCCGCTGGTACCGCCACCACCTGGACCCTAACCAAGTCCTACCAGAACGTGGGCTCTTTGAGCGTCTACCGCCTCACCGACAAGGGCCGCGTAAAGGTAACTGACGTAAAGGTAGAGGGCGGCAAGGTAACCATCCCTGAGTCCGTATACGAGACCGTGCCGGCCGCTGAACGCGACCACACCGCCTTTGTACTGGCTCCCGCCAAGGCCCCCGCAGCCGCCGCCACCCCCAAGTGGGGCGCTGGAACTGTGTTTGTGGACCCCGGCTTCAACTCCGGTAGCTTCAAGGACTACCAGACCACCGGTCAGGTAACCGCCCCTCACGACGCTCACGGTGACCCGATCGCCCAGCTGGGTAAGGGCAACTCCTCCATCAGCCAGGAAATGACCCTCAACGCCGGCACCTACCAGGGCAGTGCCTGGGTGCAGGTCAAGGATGGTAAGACCCGTCAGGTCAGCGTGTCTGCTTCAGGTGAAGGCGTCACCAGCGCCGCCAGCCAGCAGCGCAACGATGATCTGGGCGCCACCCGTGACAAGCCGGTTACCATCGCCTTTGAGGACTTCGAAAATGTCCCCGAAGGCTGGGGCCCCTTCGTTAAGGGCGACGCCGGCGAAATCACCGACCCGCGTACGGTACTGGCCTCCCTCAACGGCCCCTACACCCAAAAGGGCGGCACCCTACCGGACGGTTCTAAGAAGGCCACTGACGACGCCGTCGCCGGACACTGGTCCCTAAAGAGCCACGAAGAAAATGGGGGACTGGTCTACCGCACCGTGCCCCAGACCGTAAACTTCAAGGCCGGACACCGCTACCGCATTTCGTATGACTACGAAAACGCGCTCAGCGGCTCCTATTACTGGGTTACCGCCTATGACGCCCAAGGCGCCAACGGACTAAACGTTAACTACCTGTACTCCACGGTGATGCCGGTGGCTACCAGCCCCACTCACTATGTACAGGAACTTAACGTGGGTGGCTG
>ERZ773246.43-NODE-43-length-70710-cov-28.6516_pt1 | contig 70710 bp, 60 predicted proteins | sample MGYA00580519_ERZ773246 | MGnify/ENA primary metagenome ERZ773246 (study PRJEB29015, sample SAMEA2738153) | human oral metagenome | biome: human oral; feature: human-associated habitat; material: saliva | place: China | collected 2246 ...
TTATTCTATCAGAATATCGAACACTTGTAAATAAACCGAACATTATTTTTAAAAAATATATCTCAATCTCCTGATTCATCCTTTTTAATCCTTGTACTCTCCTCCACTTTCTATTTAACTCCGAATTATGATACAATAGGATTAGTTACACATCACAAAGGAGATACCATGTCTGAAATCTATGACATTACCATTATCGGCGGTGGCCCTGTAGGGCTCTTTGCTGCCTTCTATGGCCATCTGCGTCAAGTAAAAGTGAAATTGATTGATTCCCTCCCTCAACTAGGTGGTCAACCTGCTATTCTCTATCCTGAGAAACGTATCCTAGATGTCCCTGGTTTTACCAACCTAACAGGGGAAGAATTGTCCAATCGGTTGATCGGTCAATTAAAAACATTCGAGACTGACATTTGTTTGAATGAAACTGTTTTGGACATTCATAAAAACGAGGAGCACTTCCTAATTGAAACCAATAAAGGCCAACATTTCAGTCGTGCTGTCATTATTGCTATGGGTGGCGGTGCCTTCAAACCCCGTCCATTAGAAGTGGATGGGGCTGAAGAATTTGAGAACGTCCACTACCATGTTTCAAATATCCAACAATATGCTGGCAAACAAGTTGCTATTCTAGGTGGAGGAGATTCGGCTGTCGATTGGGCCCTGGCCTTTGAAAAAATCGCACCTACAACTCTGGTCCATCGTCGTGATAATTTCCGAGCTCTCGAACATAGCGTTGAGGAATTAAAGGCTTCTTCTGTTTCTATTCAAACTCCTTATGTTCCTAGTCGCTTAATCGGAGAAAATGGCCGTGCCAGCCACCTGGAAATCACCAAGGTCAAATCAGATGAAACCCAATTACTCCCTATCGATGAACTCTTTGTCAACTACGGCTTCAAATCGTCAGTCGGCAAATTAAAAGAATGGGGCTTGGATCTCCAACGTCATAAAATCCTCGTGAACCGCAAACAGGAGACCAGTCGTGAAGGAATCTATGCTTGTGGCGACTGTTGCTTCTATGATGGGAAAATTGATTTAATTGCAACCGGCTTAGGCGAAGCCCCTACAGCAGTGAATAACGCCATTAATTACATTTATCCAGATAAGAAAGTTCAACCAGTTCACTCGACTAGCTTATAAGAAAAATCCTTTGAATCTTTTGATTCAAAGGATTTTTTTTGCTTACAAATTATCCAATTCTTCTGCAATCTTATTGATTCTACGCAAGCGATGATTGACGCCACTCTTGGTCAAGGGCGTTTTTAAGGCATCCGCAATTTGTTGGATAGAGTAGTCGGGATTCTGAATTCGAACATAAGCAACTTCCTGAAGTTCGACAGGAAGACCACCTAATCCAATAGTATCCATGATTTTGACGATATTGTTGATGGTCTTCATACTAGCTGTGACCGTCCGCGCGATATTGGCCATTTCAGCATTGTTGGCTCGATTAAGATCATTGCGCGCCTCTCGCATGACCTTGACAGACTCAAATTCTTCCAAGGCCTGCTTCGCTTCTACCAAGATGAGGAAATCAATAATATCCTCAGCCCGCTGCAAATAGGTTACAACTCCTTTTTTGCGTTCTATGGTCTTGGCATCTAACAAAAAGTGTTGCATCAGGCTGGCCAAATCCTGGGCATGGTCAGAATAAACAGAGCTAATTTCTAATTGATAGCGTCCTGATTCCGGATCCTTGATAGTCCCACTTGCTAAGAAAGCTCCCCTCAGATAAGCTCGACTCGCTTCATCTTCTTCTAAGATTCTTGGGTCAATGCCAGTCTCAATACCAAAGAAAGAATCAGCCAAATGCAAGTCTGCAAGAATCTCTTCGACTTTTTCATCAATAGAAACAGTATAGACGCGATTCTTTTTCAAATTGGTTTTTTGGTGGTGACGAATGTCCGATTTGACCTGATAAAACTCTACAATTAATTCATAGATATGGCGGGCAATCTTAGCATTCTCCGTTGTCAAAGACAAACTTAAGCCCCCCATACTCAAGCCCAAACTACCTGACATCTTAATCAGAGCAGATAACTCACTTTTCTCAAAGCGGTGAAGGGTCAAGAGCTCTTCTTTTACTTTAATGGTAAAACTCATTTAATCACCTGTACCATTTGCATCAGTTCATCCACAACAGCTTCTCCATCATGGAAGGCTCCGCCATTTTCCAAACGAAGGAAATTGGTTGAAATAACTCGGGGCACTTGAGCTTTTAAACCTGCAAAATCGTGTTCTACTTGAACCAGATATTCATCAAATCGATTCGTGTTCATATATTCTTGAGGTACTTTTTCAATATTGACCAAAACAGTATCAATAAAAGGCTTCTTCAAGTGTTTATGAAGGACAGATACATGGTCACTGTCAGTAAAGTGTTCTGTCTCTCCCCGTTGGGTCATGATGTTGCAGACATAAGCCACCTCAGCTTTTGTCTCAAGCAAGGCTTGTCCAATTTCTTCAATCACCAGATTAGGAAGGATTGATGTAAAGAGAGAACCAGGCCCTAAAATAACCATATCACTTTCTAAAATCGCATCTACTACTTTTCGACTCGCTTTCGGCGTCTCATCATTATAGGTATTGGTGACATAGACATAATCAATCATGCCCTCATGATGGGCGATTTCACTCTCTCCAGCGACCTCTGACCCATCCATAAAGACGGCATGAAGGGTCAACGGTGTATCGCTGGAAGGATAGATTTTTCCTGTCGTATGGAAAAATTTAGTAAGCAATTGCATGGCATTATAGGTTGAGCCTTGCATTTCAGAAATCCCGGCAATAATCAAATTCCCTAGAGGATGACCAGCTAGTGGCCCATCGTCTTCCGCAAAACGATATTGAAAGACTTTTTCATAAAAGCGAGGCATGTCAGACATGGCTACTAGTACATTTCGCAAGTCGCCTGGTGGGGTCAATTGATGAATATTTTTTCGAAGTTCTCCAGAACTACCACCATCATCCGCCACTGTCACAATGGCCGTAATTTCAACATCCTTTTTCCGTAGGCTATTCAAGATGACAGAAATCCCTGTACCGCCTCCGATGACGGTCATTTTTGGTTTTCTCATGAACGATTCACCGTTTCTTTCCGTCGGTCTTTGTCGCGATGACTCATATTAACCGTCCAATCTTTAGCTAGATCTCGTCCAAGACGTGCCGCAAAGGCGACTGAACGGTGTTGGCCACCTGTGCAACCAACTGCAATCGTCAAAACGGACTTTCCTTCTCGTTTGTATGCTGGCAAGATGGGAGCAATCAACTCGTAAAGATGACGATAAAACTCCTCTGATTCTTTGTGATCCATGACATAGTTATAGACATCATCATCTAGCCCTGTTTGATTCCGTAGCTCTGGTTGGTAGTAAGGATTAGGTAGGAAACGAACATCAAAGACCAAGTCCGCATCTAAAGGCAAACCATACTTAAAACCAAAGGACATGACTTCAATTCGAAATTCGGGCTGACTATCTTGTCTGGAGAATTGTTCAGCAATCACTTTACGAAGATTACGGGGAGTTAATTCCGTCGTATCAATGACATTTTGACTCATGTTTTTAAGCGGAGCCAAAAGTTCACGTTCTAGAGTAATCCCATCCAAGACGCGCCCATCAGCAGCCAGTGGATGACTACGACGGGTTTCTTTGTAGCGAGCAACCAATTCACTGTCGGTCGCATCCAAAAATAGAATTTTAAAATCAATTCCTTCGTGATTCTCTAATTCGTCCAAAATGGAGCGAATTTCTGCAAAGAAAGACCGACTACGCATATCCACGACGAGAGCCAACTTGTTATTGTCCATCGAGAGTTGAATCAGCTCTATAAATTTTGGCAAGAGAGCTGGAGGCATATTATCAATGGTGAAATAGCCCATATCTTCAAAGGACTGAATGGCTACGGTCTTCCCTGCTCCACTCATTCCTGTTACAATGACCAGTTGAATTGTTTTTTCTGTATCTGTCATCCTAATCACCTTTTCCTTACAAAAAAGGAGGAGGGCATCATCTTTCCAGTTGGTCAGTCGATGGCTCTCACTCCAACATTCCTTTTACCCGAATGCATTCCTTCTATTGAGACTATACTTCTGCAATCACTTCGATTTCGATTTTGACATCGCGTGGCAAGCGAGCCACTTCTACTGCAGAACGTGCTGGAAATTCACTTGAAAATGCTGTCTTATAAACCTCATTAAAAGGTACAAAATCATTCATATCACTTAAGAAACAGGTTGTTTTCACCACGTGATCAAAGTCCGTTCCAGCTTCTTCAAGGATAGCAGCAATATTTTTCAAGACTTGTTGGGTTTGTTCTTGAATGTTTTCACCAACAATTTCACCTGTTTCTGGTGAAAGGGGAACTTGCCCACTTGCAAATAAGAGATTGCCCACTATTTTTCCTTGAACATAAGGACCAATTGCTGCTGGTGCTTTATCTGTGTGAATTGTTTTTGCCATTTTCTTCTCCTCATTCCTAATTTTCACTGGAGGCTGCTAGCTTTTCCCGTTCTAAGCGTAACTTACGATTGGGATTCAACTTATTAAAGAGTTCTTCCAATTTTTCTGCATTCCAAACGTCTGCAGCAGAGACAAAATTTCCGTCTTTATCACGAAAGGATATAGGTTTATCTCCCATCTTCTTCTCCTCTTTATCTTTAACTAGTCAACAAATTCAAATTCGAATTTACCGATTCGAACGATATCGCCGTCTTTAGCACCACGTGCTCGAAGAGCTTCATCGACACCCATTCCACGCAATTGACGCGCAAATTTCATGACAGACTCATCCCGATCAAAATTGGTCATATTGAAGAGTTTTTCTAACTTATCACCAGACAAGATCCAAGAAGCATCATCATCTCGATTGATTTCGAAGGCTGGTTGATCCTCATCAAAGCCATAGTAGACTTCTTCTTGCGCCATATCTTCTTCTGAATACAAGAGGAATTCTGGTGTTTTATCTAACAAGTCTGCTGTTGCTTCCAACAAATTGTCCAAGCCTTGATGGGCCAAACTAGAGATTGGGAAGATCTGTGGCAATTCATCAAATTCGTCGTAATTGGCAGCCAATTTTTTCTTGAACTCTTTCAAGTTTTCTTGGCTCTCTGGCATATCCATTTTATTAGCGACAATAATCTGTGGTCGCTCCATCAAGCGAAGATTATAGGTTTCAAGCTCCTTGTTGATTTGAACGTAATCTTCATAAGGATCGCGTCCTTCACTCGCTGACATATCGATGACATGCAAGATAACACGGGTACGCTCGATGTGGCGAAGGAATTGGGTACCCAGACCGACACCTTGGCTAGCCCCTTCGATCAATCCAGGAAGGTCTGCAACTGCAAAGGACTCACCTGATGGTGTCCGAACCATGCCCAAATTCGGAACGATGGTTGTAAAATGATAAGCTCCAATTTTTGGCTTAGCAGAAGTAATCACACTGAGAAGAGTTGATTTCCCTACTGATGGGAAGCCAACCAAACCAACATCCGCTAAGACTTTGAGTTCTAATTCGAGTTCGCGTTCCTGACCTGGTTCCCCATTTTCTGAAATCTCAGGCGCTGGATTCTTAGGAGTTGCAAAACGGATATTTCCGCGTCCTCCACGTCCGCCATGGGCTACAATATATTCTTGCCCATTTTCAACTAAGTCGGTAATGACCTTACCAGTCTCCGCATCTCGGACAGTTGTCCCTTGCGGTACTCGCACATAGAGGTCTTCTGCCCCCCGTCCGTGCATCCCTTTGGTCATTCCCTTCTCGCCATTTTGAGCTTTAAAATGCCGGTTATAGCGGAAGTCCATCAGCGTGCGCAAGCCTTCGTCTACAACGAAGATGACATTGCCTCCGCGTCCTCCATCACCTCCCCAAGGTCCGCCATTGGGAACATACTTTTCACGACGGAAGGCGACCATGCCATCTCCACCATTCCCAGCCTTGACCTTGATTTTGGCTGTATCTAAAAACATACTCATAATTTAACGTTTTCCTTTTATTACCAAGTGCTGCTTGGAATCCTCTTAGTAGGATAGTGCACCAAATGCTGCAGCAAAAATTGCTCCAACCGTTACAATTAACATAATCACAATGACTAGCATAGTCAATTTTTCAAAAAATGTTTTTTTGCGTTTTCCGTTATCTCCAAAAGCCACGTTTTTTACCTCTATTACAATAAATTCATTAGCCCTATTTTACCACGAAAAAGGGCATTTTTCAAACATCCACCCTCTAGAAGAAAAGGAGAGATTGTATAGATTAAACATCCTACATCCAGGTTTGTTTCAAACACTTTTTCATGTGGCAAATAAAAAAGAGGCTGGGACAAAAGTCCTAGCCTCTTAATTGTCTTTGGATTGTCGAGCAAGACGCAGTGGTTGAGTGGGCTCTACTACTCTGATTTTATCAGCAGTTACAGCCCTACTCAACTGTGCGGAGGTGGGACGACGAAATCGAAGTCTAACGAATGACCGATTTCTGTCCCACTCTCTTTAAAAACGAGGATTATTTTGTTAACTTCTTAGAGCGAAATACTGTAATACCAACTGCACATCCCAAGATACCGACAAGGAAGATAACAGGCGTCATCTTTTCACCTGTACTTGGAAGAACTTTTTTCTTACCAGATTTTGGAGCTTCTTCTTCTTTGACAGAAGTTGATGATGAGTTTGATGATTTCGGTTCTGTTTGTGATTTAGATGGCTCTGGATCTGGTTTTGGTTTTGGATCCGGTTGGGGGTTAGATGGCTTTGGATCTGGATTTGGTTGGGGGTTAGATGGCTTTGGATCTGGTTTTGGTTTTGGATCTGGTTTTGGTTTTGGATCTGGATTTGGTTTTGGTTTTGGATCTGGATTTGGTTTTGGATCTGGATTTGGTTTTGGATCCGGTTGAGGGTTAGATGGCTCTGGATCTGGTGTCGATGGGGTTTGTTCTTTCTCACCTAATCCTTCTCCAGATCCTGATTCCAGTCTCACCTCTCGTGTTAAACTACGAGGCTCAGGGAAATTGGTTGCTGTCCATGTCAAAGTATTATGAACTAGATCGCCAACTTTTGTACCAGGAGCTACTTTAGTAGAGTATTCGATGTACATTGGCCAATGGTAGTTATCTCCAAAGTCAATTGTAAATCCTGTAATCTGACCAGTTGCATTCTTGTCAAAGACAGCTTTTTTACTGAAATTGTCTAAAACTGGCAGACTTAAAATATGGGCTTCATTTCTAATGCCACCTTCTACTGGATTAAAGCGAACCGCACGGAAACTACCTTCTACCAGTGTCAAGCCATCTCCAAATTGATCTTTAATGACCATGCCACGAAGAATATCTTGACGAGCATTTAAGATAATCCGCCATTTTACAATCGTTGGATCCGTTTGGTCTTGGTAGCCATATTTCATTTCATAGTCACCAGCTTGACCATCTGTTTTTTCGTAGTTTAATGAAAAATCTGTATTGCCAATTTTAAAGGTCAATGGGGATGTTTTTGTAACAACCTCTGGATCCACTTTCACATCAAAACGCAAAGAAACGCGTTTATTGAGGGGGTGTGAAGCAAAGTAATCGTTAAATGTAACCGTTACGGTCTTGTTTGCCGAATTGACAACAGCTTTCCCGACTGTCTGACCATTTGTTTGGCCTTCTTCTACCACATCAAATTCTAGAGCTGTATAGAAGGTTAATTCTTTAGGCAAAGACAAGGTCAGGGTGTCTCCTGCTTGAATGGATTGTGTATCTGGAAAGGCTACATTGATGGTAGCTGACAATTTTTCATTTGATAAGACTGTAGTTCCATTGGTTACTACTTGGTTGTCCTTGCTTAGGCTTGCTGTTTGCGTATAAGACAGGACTTCTGACGCTTGAATCGTTTGCACAAATGCATTCGAAAAAAGGACTGCAGCTACAAGGGCTAGTGACCACATCATTCGACGTAAATATTTCATATTGACCTCCTTAACTCTCGCTTGGAGAGTTTACTTCTTTATTTAATCTTCAAGACCAATTTCATCTTTGACCACAGCGGCAATTGTATCCACATAGTAATCCACTTCGTCATCAGTCGGAGCTTCTGCCATAACACGAAGCAGTGGCTCGGTACCACTTGGACGCACTAAGATGCGGCCATTCCCTGCCATTTCAGCTTCCATTTTTTCAATAATTGCGCGAATAGCCGGAACTTCCATAGCCTTATCTTTCATGCTATTTTCAACACGGATATTGACCAATTTTTGAGGATAGATGGTCACTTCTGATGCAAGGTCTGATAAGGTTCGACCAGTTTCTTGCATAATCTTAGTCAATTGAACGGCACTCATCTGGCCATCTCCAGTGGTATTGTAGTCCATAACAATCACGTGACCAGATTGCTCTCCACCAAGATTATATCCGGACTTCCGCATCTCTTCAACTACATAGCGGTCTCCTACCGCAGTTACAACCTTATTAATACCTTTAGCATCCAAGGCTTTATGGAATCCTAGATTGGACATGACCGTCGTTACGATGGTGTTATCTTTTAAGAGGCCCTTATCAGAAAGGTAGGTTCCAATGATGTACATGATTTTATCACCATCGACTAGGTCCCCATTTTCGTCAACCGCAATCAAACGGTCACTATCACCATCAAAAGCCAAACCAATAGCTGCACCAGACTCTCGAACAGCCTCCTGCAAAGCCTCAGGATGGGTAGAGCCTACTTGATCATTGATATTAAGACCATTTGGGCTTTCTCCAATAACTGTTAAACGTGCTCCTAAGTCAGCAAAGACTTGGCGGGCACTTGTAGATGCTGAACCATTCGCAGCATCCAGAGCCACGTGCATTCCTTCAAGCTGGGTTCCGGTTGAAACTAAGTATTCTTGATACTTACGAAGTCCTTCAGGATAGTCCATTACCGTTCCAAGACCTTCCGCACTAGGACGAGGAAGAGTATCAGACTCCGCATCCAATAAGGCTTCAATCTCTAGTTCACGGTCATCGTCTAATTTATAGCCGTCATTTCCAAAGAATTTAATCCCATTGTCTAAGGCTGGATTATGACTGGCAGAAATCATGACCCCAGCACTTGCACCTTCAGAACGAACCAAATAAGCTACACCTGGTGTCGCGATGACACCGAGTTTATAAACTTTAATCCCTACAGATAGGAGACCTGCTACGAGAGCACTTTCTAACATTTCACCAGAAATACGGGTATCTCGTCCTACGAAAACAAGGGGAGTTTCTTTCTCATGTTGGCTGAGAACGTAACCTCCGTATCGACCGAGCTTAAAGGCCAACTCTGGCGTCAATTCGACGTTTGCTTCTCCACGGACTCCGTCCGTTCCAAAATATTTACCCATTATGATAATCCTTTCGATGATTCTTTATTAATTGCTATTATTTGATGAGGAACTAGATGAGGAAGAGCTAGAACTTGTCTGTTTCAACTCAACCTTCATGTATAGTTCTGATGGAGAGATAATAACTGGTAAATCATTTCCCTCGCTATCTACTGCCTTCAAGGAGACGGTTGCTGTGTAGGTATTGCTTAAAAGATCTCCTTCAGGGAAGATGGCTTCTACATGATCAACTTTGGCTAAAGTATCCTGGTCGCTAGTTACAGAGACCTTATCTTCAGAAAACGTAACATATGAGAGACTCCACCCTGGGGCAATTTGTTTGTCCGGTACCGTGACGGAAACATCAAACTTTTTCGTTTTTTTCTTACCAATTTTTGCAGTAACTTTCTGAGGTTCGATGGTTGCAGTCAATCCTGAAGGCAGGTCTTCGACCTTTAAGGTGATTTCATGCTGGCCCTCTTTCAGATTGCTAAGATCAGCTACCACTTTAAATTTACGAGTACTAGCCTGCATTTCTGATGCTAAGGCGACACGGTTAGATCCCTTCAGAAAAACTGTTACTTCTGAACTAATCCCGCTAACAAAATATTTACTATCGTTATATTTTACATCAATCGGAATATTGGTTAAGGTGTTCGTGTAAGTTTCAGAGCTCACTTGACGCGCACTACTGTTATTCTGGAAATTAACAGAGGTGGCAATGATGAATAAGAGACTTGAGAAAAAGACTGATGTCACAATATAGACAATTTTTCTTTTTGGAATCATTTGATACGTCCTCCAAAAATTCTTGATTTCAAATCTTTTTTTCCTTGATCTTCTGGAATAATGAAGGAACGCAATTCTTGTTCGAATTCTTCGATACTGAGGTCGTGTCTAAAGCTCCCATTTCTCGCAATGGAGATACCACCCGTTTCTTCCGAAACAACAAAGGTGAAGGCATCACTTACCTCAGACAAGCCGATTGCAGCCCGGTGTCGCGTACCGAACTCTTTTGAAATTCCCGTGCTTTCTGTTAAGGGGAGATAAGCACAAGATACAGCAATTTTATCATTGGTGACAATCACTGCCCCATCGTGAAGCGGGGTGTTGGGGATGAAAATATTAATCAGCAGTTCACCCGAAACATCTGCATCGAGGGGAATCCCCGTAGAAATATATTCTTGAAGGGTTCTACTCCCTTGAATCGCAACCAAGGCACCAATCTTCCGAGGACTCATATACTCAACGGCTTTTACATAAGATTGAACCAATTTTTCTTCTGGACTAATCTGGTTGGTTGAGAAAAATTCAGTTGCTCGACCTAATCGTTCTAATCCCGTCCGAATTTCTGGGGAGAAAATCACTACCGCAGCAATGACCCCGTAGGTGATGATTTGGTTAATCAACCAAGAAATGGTCGTCAGACCAATCATATTGGCAACTAACTCAAATAAGAAAAAGGCCAAGACACCACGGACTAAAATCATAATTTTAGTGCCGACAATGGCTTTTATAAAATAATACAATAACCAGGCTACCAGGGCAATGTCAATAAGGTTGATAATCACACTCCAGGGAGTGGGAAATAAACTGGCCCAATACTGGGGATTTGACAATTGTTGGATGTTCACAATCTCATACCTACCACTTCTCTTCTAGGCTTTTCGCGCAGCTAACCATTGTGGATGCTTACTAGCAAAAGTAAGGATTCTAGCAAAGGATAGCGCGTTCAAACTACTCTACATCATTATATCATGTTTCAACAGATTTTTCTGTAACCTTCTATTGGTTTTTGTGATAAAATATGAATTATGAAGATTAAGACTAGTATGGGGCTTATTGCCGGAAAAATGAGTAGTCACCTCTTGCGCATGCTTGGACGTGGCTCTACCCTTCCTGGAAAAATCGCCCTTCAAATTGATAAAGACATTTTACAACACCTGGCCCAGAACTACGAAATTGTAGTTGTCACTGGTACGAATGGGAAAACACTGACAACAGCTCTCACTGTTGGAATCCTTCAGGAGGCTTTCGGACCTATCGTGACCAATCCTAGTGGAGCCAATATGATTTCAGGGATTACGACTACTTTCTTGAACGCAAAGGGTTCTTCTGGTCGTCCTATCGCTGTTCTTGAAATCGATGAAGCCAGCCTGTCTCGAATTTGTGACTACATCACTCCGACCTTGTTTGTAATCACCAATATTTTCCGGGATCAAATGGACCGCTATGGGGAAATCTACACGACTTATCGGATGATCTTGGATGGGATTAAAAAAGCGCCACAGGCGACTGTTCTGATGAATGGGGATAGTCCTCTATTCCATACCCTTCCCCTACCAAATACCGTTCAATATTTTGGCTTTGATATAGAAAAAACTGCTCCCAAGTTGGCCCATTACAATACAGAAGGAATTGTCTGTCCAGAATGTCATGGCATCTTGACCTACCAGTTGAATACCTATGCGAATTTGGGGGATTACCTCTGTGAACACTGTGGCTTCCACCGTCCTCCTTTGACAGTCGCTGTCGATGAATTGACCGAGCTAACCAATACTTCTTCTCACTTTAAGATCAACGGGACAAACTACCACATCAATATTGGGGGCCTCTATAATATTTATAATGCCCTCGCTGCAGTTGCTGTTGCCCATTATTTTGAAGTAAGTCCAGACGTCATTAAGCGTGGTTTCGACAAGAGTAAGGCTGTCTTTGGTCGTCAAGAAACCTTTAAGATTGGGGACAAGGAATGTACCTTGGTCCTGATCAAAAATCCAGTCGGTGCGACGCAGGCTATTGAAATGATCAAGCTAGCACCTTATCCATTCAGCTTGTCCGTGCTTCTCAATGCCAACTATGCTGACGGAATAGACACCAGCTGGATCTGGGATGCGGACTTTGAACAAATCACTCAAATGGACATTCCAGAGATCAATGCTGGAGGGGTGCGCCACTCTGAAATTGCTCGGCGACTTCGGGTTACAGGCTATCCTGCTGAAAAGATTACAGAAATAGCTGAATTAAAAGAGGTCTTCCAACGCATCCAGCAACAGGAAACCCCTCACGCCTATATCTTAGCCACTTATACGGCCATGCTAGAGTTCCGTGAACTCTTGGCCCAAGAACACCTGATTGAAAAGGAGATGCACTAATGACTTATACTTCTCTAGAATCTTCTGATCAGGCACAGTATCCTTACAGCCTGCGCATTGCCCATCTCTACGGCAACTTAATGAATACCTACGGAGACAATGGGAATATCCTCATGCTCAAGTACGTTGCGGAGAAACTTGGTGCTCATGTCACTGTGGATATCGTTTCTCTTAAAGACCGCTTTGATCCAGAAGTCTACGATATTGCCTTTTTCGGTGGAGGCCAAGACTACGAACAGACCATTGTATCAGAAGATCTACCAGATAAAAAAGAAGACCTCGAGCGCTTTATTCATGACGATGGTGTGGTCCTTGCTATCTGTGGTGGCTTTCAACTTCTAGGCCAGTACTATATTGAAGCTTCTGGCAAACGCATTGAGGGCCTTGGTATTATGGGGCACTATACGCTCAACCAAGTCAACAACCGCTATATCGGTGATATCAAGATCCATAACGAAGAATTTAACGAAACCTATTATGGTTTTGAAAACCACCAAGGTCGGACCTTCTTAGCAGAGGATGAAAAACCGTTGGGCAAGGTCGTCTACGGAAATGGGAACAATAAAGAAGATGGTTGCGAAGGCGTTCATTACAAAAACGTCTTTGGGAGCTACTTCCACGGTCCTATCTTGTCCCGAAATGCCAATTTGGCCTATCGCCTAGTGAGCACTGCCTTAAAAAATAAATATGGCAAGGACCTTTCCCTACCGGCTTATGAGGAGATTCTAAGCCTAGAGCAGCCGGAAGAATACGCTGATGTGAAAAGCAAGGCACCGACTGAACAATAAGGAGATAATGATGAACAAAAATAATCTACACTACATTGCTTTATTACTTTTAATTTTATTGATTGCTGGTATTTCCCTTGCAAACATGCAATCAGTCACTGTGAATTTCCTCTTGGTCCAATTTAAATTGCCCTTGATCATTCTGATCTTGCTCTGTGTCCTCTTGGGTGCATTTGTCATGACCTTGGTTAATTTTTCAAAGGGCTTCTCACTAAAAAAAGAACTCAAGAGCACTCAAAAGCAACTAGAGGAAGAAAAGAAAGAAATCAAGACAGAAGAAAAAGAAAACAACTAAAAAGCACCGATTGGTGCTTTTTTCATGCTGATGTACCTTCTTTTGCTTGTAATTTCTTGGCAACTACTTGAGCTAGGAGTGAAAAGAGGATGACACCAGCTCCGATCAGGAGAAATGATTCCATACGGACACTTGGCAACCAGGTCATCAATCCTTTAGCTACGGGCATAAATAGAATGGCTAGGGTAAAAATCGTGCTTAAGACCCGGCCCAGATAGTCTCCTTCTACCTTGGTTTGAACCTGGGTAAAAAAGTGGATGTTAAAAATCGTCATAAAGAGTTCGCAGACCAAATTTCCAGAAAAGGAAAGAAGAGGCGGAAGGGGCAAGCCCATCATGAAGACTCCCACTCCTGTTAAAATCAATAAGAAGAGAAGCATCTCCGTGCTTGATTTAAATTTATTGGCGATCAAGGCTCCGATGATGGAGCCGATAGCCCCCAAGGTTAAGATGGTCGCATAGGCTCCTTTGACTCCGTAAAGGCGATTGGAAAAAGGAAGCAAAAACTCAAAGGCTGCAAAGAAGAAATTGACACTGGAAGCCACCAACAAGAGAAAGAAAATTTCTTTCTGATGCCAGATGTAGTCTAGTCCATCTTTCATATCCGAAAAAATATCTTTTCCCGTAAGCCGTTTCTTTTCCTGAACCTTGGCTTCTTCTTTCGGAAGCAAAGCGACCAGAACGAAGGCGATGAAAAAAGTTAGCGCATCCAGTAAGAGAGTCGCGTGGAGACTGGCAAATTGTAAAACAAGAAAAGAGAACACAGGAGAGCTGACACCAACAACTTGTAAGACCAACTCCAAGTGGGCATTATAGGTCACAATCTCGTCCTTCTCTACAACTTCTGTGATAATGGCTTTATTGGCCGTACGAGAAAAAGCAAAGGCAATGGCCTGGACAATATTGGCAAAAATCAGGGCCGCAATCATCCAACGATCGTTCCTGATAAAAGAAATCGCCAAACAAAGGAGACCACACACCAAGTCGGTCATCATCAAAATCTTGCGACGGGAAAAACGGTCTGAGATCACGCCTCCAAATGGATTGACTAGAATGGAGGTGACAAGTTCAGAAATCTGATAAATCCCTAATACCGTCTTTCCTACCGTCCCCATCGAGGCCAGCCAGACACTGTTTCCATAGTCATAGAGCATATTTCCCATTCGATTGATCGCTCCACGAGCAATTAGTTGGACTGCATGTCGATTCATAAAAAAACCTCCTTCATTTTCTGAAACTATTGTATCAGTTCATGAAAGAGGTTTTCATTTTGTCCCCTATTTGGGAAAATTAATATTTTACAAATTTATCAAAGGATCCCTACAGTTCTTTTGATTGAAGTTGCTTAGCTACTAGCTGAGCCAAGAGTGAAAAGAGAATAACCCCAGCTCCAATAAAAAGAAATGATTCCATGCGGACACTTGGCAACCAAGTCATCAACCCTTTGGCGATGGGCATAAAGAGAACAGCCAAAGTATAAATTGTGCTCAAGACTCTACCTAGATAATCATCTTCCACCTTGGTTTGTACTTGAGTAAAAACGTGGATGTCGAAAATGGTCACAAAAAATTCACAGATCAGATTTCCTGAAAAGGAAAGATAAGGCGGAAGGGGCAAGCCCATTATGAACACTCCGACCCCTGCCATGAGCAGTAAAAACAGGAGAATTTTCATACTTGATTTCATTTTATTGGCAACAAGCGCTCCTAGAATAGATCCAATAGCTCCCACCGTTAAAATAGTCGCATAAGCTCCTTTAACCTCGTATAGACGATTCGAGAAGGGAAGTAAAAACTCAAAAGCCGCAAAAAAGAAATTGACGCTAGACGCGACCAAGAGGAGAAAGAAAATCTCTTTCTGATTCCAGATGTAGTCTAAGCCATCCTTGATATCAGAAAAAATATCTTTCCCGGTAAACTGTTTTCTCTCTTGCACCTTAGCTTCTTCTTTCGGAAGAAATGCCACTAGGACAAAGGCAATGAAAAAGGTCAGCGCATCAAGTAAGAGGGTCGCATGAAGACTGGCAAATTGTAGAACTAGGAAAGAAAAAACAGGTGAACAGACACTAACAACCTGTAAGACCAACTCCAAGTGAGCGTTATAGGTCACAATCTCTTCTTTCTCTACTACCTCGGTAATAATGGCTTTATTGGCAGGGCGAGAAAAACCAAAGGCAATGGCCTGAACAATATTGGCAAAAATAAGAGCCGCAATCATCAAGCTATCATTTGTGATAAAAGAAATCGCCAAACAAAGGAGTCCACAAACCAAGTCGGTCGTCATCAAAATCTTGCGACGAGAAAAACGGTCTGAAATCACTCCTCCAAAAGGATTCACGAGAATCCCTGTCACTAACTCAGAAATTTGATAGATCCCTAATACCGTCTTTCCTATAGTCCCCATCGAAGCCAGCCAGACACTATTCCCATAATCATAGAGCATATTTCCAATTTTGTTAATAGCTCCACGACTAATTAATTGGACCGCATGTCGGTTCATAAAATCTCCTTTATCTCTTGCTTATTTAGGAACATTCATCTATTACAAATTTATCAAAGTGTTCTTGATAGTAAGCTACCTGCTCTGGTAGTCCCAACACATCAAAAATATTCATGGCTTCCTGCATTTGCTGACAGCCTTCTTTCTTTTGCCCCTTCTGATAGAGGGCAAATCCCTTGAGGTAATGAAAGACATTGCGCTCGTAGAGTTTAATTCCCTTGCCGATAATCTTTTCCACATAGGCTTCAAAATAACTAGCATTTTCAAAAGAACGGTGTTCTAAACAATGCTGGTAACAATTCAGAGCTAGAATCAAGACCAGTTTTCGATGGCGACCAATTTCCTTGTAGAAATCTTCACGCTCCATCACTTCTCTACCAAACCGAGTGACATAATCCACATCATAAAAGCTATAGAGATTGCCAAAAAGGATCAACTCATACATGGTCCATTCTTCCGTTTGAAAGAGATAATCTGCCACCTTGTCCAGATCACTTTGCTTCATCGTGTAGCTGGCATCTCTCTGGCAAATCAAGCCTTGTAACAAAATCCAGTTCAATTCAAAATAAAGGGGATTGGTCGAACTTGTAGCCTTTTCCAGTTGTTCTCTTTGAAGCCTTTGAAAACCAGCAATATCATTTGCATAGTAAAGCGGAATAATCTGAGCCATCAAGTCCACATGCTCATGGTGTTGAAAATTTCTGGCCTTATCCATAAAATTCTCAATCGTCACATGGATATTGTCCAAAATGTCAAAGAAGCGCGAAGCAGCTAGATCCGACTCCCCCAATTCAAAACGGGATAATTGGGAGGTCGAGCAAGCTTCTCCTGCAGCTTCTTTCAACGAATAATTCTTACTAATTCGAAATTCACGAAAAACTTTTCCAAGATCTTCCATCTATTCCACCTGCTCTGACAGTTCTGCCCACTCTTCCATGACCGCTTCCTGCTGGACATTTAGTTGATCCAGCTCGCTTTGGAGTTGAACCAAGTCAGCTGCATCATTGGTGCTATGCATGGTTTCGGTAATGTATTGGATTTTCTGGTCCAGCTCTTCCATCTCTGCTTCCAATTGCTCAATGCGACGGGTGATTTTCCGGAGTTCCTTTTGGTTTTGCTTTTGCAGGTGATAGTCATTGCTGGTGACTTCTTCGGTCGAAGAGACAGACACGGCTTCTGCTTGCGCTGCAGCAAGAGCCTCTAACTCCGCTTTTTTCTCCAGATAATAGTCGTAGTCTCCTAGATAAAGAGTTGAGCCCTCTTCTGAGAGTTCCAAGACTTGTGTGGCTACACGATTGATAAAGTAGCGGTCGTGGCTGACAAAGAGCAAGGTCCCGTCAAAATCAATCAAGGCATTTTCCAGCACTTCCTTGCTATCGATATCCAAGTGGTTGGTTGGCTCATCGAGAATCAAGAAATTGTTATTCTCCATGGACAGCTTGGCCAAGAGCAGACGCGCCCGCTCTCCACCTGACAGCATGCCGACGGTTTTCTTGACATCATCCCCAGAGAAAAGAAAGGCTCCCAGGCGATTGCGAATTTCCACTTCTGGCGTCAGTTTAAAGTCATTCCAGAGCTCATCCAAGACACTGTTGTGAGGCGTTAGTTTACTTTGGGTCTGGTCATAGTAGCCCACCTCGACATTGGCCCCAAAACGAGCTTCACCCTTGATAAAAGGAATCTGCCCGACGATGGACTTGATAAGAGTAGATTTCCCGATCCCATTTGGTCCCACAATAGCGACTGCATTCATCTTGCGGATGTCCAGATTAATAGGCTCTGAGAGGATTTGATCGTCATAGCCGACGGCTGCCTCTTCTACTGTCAGGACGACATTTCCCGAGGTCTTATCGGAATGGAAGGTCATATGGGCAGACTTGGTCCCAGCTTCAGGCTTATCTAAGCGCTCCATTTTTTCCAATTGCTTGCGTCGAGACTGGGCTCGCTTGGTAGTCGACGCCCTCACCAAATTGCGATTAACAAAGTCTTCCAGCGCCGCGATTTCTTTTTGTTGCTTCTCGTAGTTTTTGGCTTCGGTCAGCAATTTTTGTTCTTTTTGCTCGACAAAGCTGGAGTAATTGCCGACATAGCGATCCAAGGAATGCTTGGTCAAGTCCAGTGTAATGGTGGCGACCTTATCTAGGAAATACCGGTCGTGGCTGACAATGAGAAGGGCCCCGCTATAATTGACCAAGTAATTTTCCAACCAGGCGATGGTCTCAATATCCAAGTGGTTGGTCGGCTCATCCAGTACCAAAAGATTTGGCTTTTCCAAGAGCATCTTGGCCAGAGCTAAACGGGTATTTTGCCCTCCAGACAACTCTTCAATCTTCATCTGCCACATAGATTCATCGAACTTGAAGCCGTTTAAAATGGCACGGATATCTGCCTCATAGGTAAAGCCACCAGCCTGACGGAATTCTTCCGAGAGCCGGTCATAATCCTGCATGAGTTTCTCCAAATCGGCTCCAGTTTTTTCCCCCATCTCGAGCTCCATCTGCCGTAAGGTTCTTTCCGTCTTACGAAGATCGTCAAAGACATGGAGCATCTCATCGTAGATGGTATTAGACGACTCAAAGCGGCTATCCTGGGCCAGATAAGAGAGAGAAAGGTCGCGTTTTTTATTGATTTCTCCTGAGGTCGGCTCTTCTTCTCCCACCAAGATTTTCAAGAGCGTGGACTTGCCTGCGCCGTTCTTTCCGACCAGAGCAATTCGATCCCGTTCATCCACTTGCAGGCTGATATTATCAAAAAGAACCTCCCCTGCAAAAGAGCGTTCAATTTTGTTGGCTTGTAAAATAATCATAGTTTCATTGTACCTTACTTTTGACAAATTGACAATTGAAGAAAAGGCCAAACGCTAGATGCGCTTGACCTTTCTTCACTTTTTAAATCGCTGAGACATTGGAAGCCATTTGACTGTACTGATAGGCTAGGAAAAGCCCGATGCCAATCACTAGCAAAAACAAGCCCCATTTGATGACGCCCTTCACAAAGCGAATCACAAGCAGGATAATCATGGAGCCAATCAGCCAAGTAATGGCCGAATGGGAGAAGAAAGCTTGAACAGCTTCCCTATTGTTCCCGAAAAATTGACGGACTCCCTCAGGAGCATAATTTTCCCAAGCCTGTTGAATGCCTAATTCATGGGAAATTACTTGCCCTTTTTGGGATATCCAAAGAAAGATTCCAGAGTTAAACACAAAGAGTGCCACTTGTTCTGGAAAGGTTCGAATAAGATACAGTATCCGTTTGATCATTCTGACTCCTTATATAGTTGACGAACAGCTTCAATATCCCTCGCTTGGATGCTATAAAAGGAACCAGCCGACTGCATGACGGACTCTTCCTCATTATGGTCCAAACCAATGGCATGGCCTAGTTCATGCTCAGCTGTATTCACAATCCGTTGATGGGAATAGTTGTACTGCTTATTTAATAGGTAATAGCGATTCAAACGAACAATCACACGTTTGAATCGATGGGTTAAAACATTGGTCTGGGATTCTGCTTCACCTGCTGCAGAAACCGTGCTATCATCCATCTCTGTTAGGAGGATATCCGCCTCTTCTTCACTGGTGACAAGTTGGAAAGTGAAGGCCCCTGTCTGATTCCAAGACTCAAGCGCTTCCTCATAAGCAAGGGTAAAGGTCTCATCCATCGCAGGATCTAGATAAACTTTTGCAGTTGCCTGATCCCACCTTGCTCCTGTAGAGGTATGGCCATCAGTTGCTAGGCCTTCTTGAGCAGATGGGCTCCCTTGACTTAGCATAGGACCAGTTCGATGAAAGTAAGCATCCACCTGCGTGACAACCGTTTGGGCCGCACGACTGACGCCCTCTATCCCGCTACCGGTTTTGCCACTAAAGAACAGAACACCAACTACTAGGGCAAAACTGAGAGCTAGGGTCCAAAACAAGCCCCAAATAAGACTCCAAATGGCCCGTATTAGAAAACGAATCATGGCTATAATAGTTCTCACAAGCTCCTCCTTTCCTTGGGAAGACCTCTGTTTAGGTCTAGAAGAGAATAGTATACCTTAGTTTTCTTAAAATAAACTAAAGATTGCAGTCATGAATAGAAAAAGATTCAGTTGACTACAAAGCCAACCGAATCCTTCTTATCTTGATTCTTCTTTTCCGTTTAGCTTAACGATGCACTGTTACTTTTCCCGTACGATAATCCAAACTAATCCCACTCTGAACATTTGGAACAAAAACATTAAACTCTAGACTACCATCACTAGATTTTGCTTCAATTTGACTGCCGACTGGTACCAAATCATCATCCGATGCATAGTGGAGAGTCACCCGATAACGAACCCGCTTATTATTGTCTAAGGCCTTCCGAACAAGGGTCTCATAATAATTTTGTCCTGTCGAAAAACTATCACGCGCTTGATTCGCCCAAGCTGTTTGAACCGCTATATTTTTTGGATTGCTCGTTGAGGCATCAAAACCATCAAGCTTACCAATCAAGGCATAGCCGAGAAGGTGTCCCCTATCAACCGCATGGTCGTATTCCCCAGCTAAATTGGTTACTTGATGCCAGCCAGCTGGCGTCCAATCTACATCTGTCTGTTCTCTCTTTTGGTATTGACGAGTCGCCTTGGTCATCAAAGCGTTGGCAACTGTGGGAATTTCTCGTCCTTTTACAGTCTTTGTCTTCGTATCTGCATAAGGGAGACTCGCAACATCCGCATCCAGATTGGTTTTGTTCTGGTTAATGATGAAAGCTCCTGCTTCGTTCCATTGAATGTTCTTTCCTAGTTTCGTACGAACACCATCCGTCAGAACACTCTCGGCTAGTTCCTTACTCGGTGTTGCTTGTTGACTCGAAGTGACAACCGTTTGAACTTGAGAGTGACTAGCGATTGGCTGGGGTTGACTAAAATAATACCCGCCGATCGAGAGAGCTGCAGCCACCACCAAGCCTAGTAAGGTTTGTCCCGATTTTTTCATTTTAAGTGGTTTCTTTTGATTGTTTACCACAATGGTTTCCTCATATTTCTACTGAATGGGAAAGAGCCTGGGATCACAATCTCAAGCTCCTCTTTTGATAAATAGTTACTTACCTGTAAATTTCTGAAGGATTTCCTTCCATGTATCTGGCGAGAGAATAGACCAAGGATCCTTCCCATTACCAATGACACCATATCCAATGACCAAGCCAAGAGCGAAGACAATCGCTAAAATAGTAAGAACCAATAGGACGATTCCCAATTGTTTTCCAATTGCTTTTAATTTAGTTTTCATCATCATCTTCCTTCACACGACGTACATCAGCTCCAAGAGCTACCAATTTCTCATGGAATTTAAAATATCCACGGTCAAGGTGTGTTAACTTGCTAACTTTGGTTTCTCCCTCAGCTACAAGCCCCATTAAAATCAAGGTCGCACTAGCACGCAAGTCTGTCGACATCACTTCAGCCCCTTGTAAGCTAGCTCCACCTTGGATGCGGGCTGTATCTCTCATAATGTCTGAGTGTAAGCCCATCCGACGCATCTCTTCCAAGTGTTGGAAGCGATTTTCAAAGACTGTTTCAATCATAGTCGATTCACCAGAGGCCATGGCCATCAAAGCAGTGAATTGGGCTTGCATATCTGTAGGAAAGCCTGGATAAGGCAAGGTTTTTACCGTCACTGGTTTCAATTTAGAGACATCTGAGCGAATGCGAATACCATTTTCTTCTTCCGTTACTTCAACACCCATTTCTTGCATCTTAGAAAGAAGAGGACGGTTGTGTTCCCAGATAGCATCCTCGATTAAAACGTCTCCACCTGTCATGGCTGCACCAACCATGAAAGTGCCTGCCTCAATTCGGTCTTGAACGACATTATGAACCGCTCCATGCAGGCGATCCACCCCAACAATCGTCAAGGTTTCTGTGCCTGCTCCACGCACCTTAGCGCCCATCTTATTCAAAAGAGAGGCCAAATCCACAATCTCAGGTTCGCGGGCTGCATTTTCGATAACCGTAGTTCCATCTGCCAAAGTTGCTGCCATCATGATATTTTGGGTGGCACCTACAGATGGGAAATCCATATAGATATGCGCTCCATGAAGACGATCTGCTTTTGCTTCAATATATCCCGCAGTTTGAGTGATCTTCGCCCCCATGGCTTCTAATCCCTTCAAGTGCAAGTCGATTGGACGACTACCAATGGTACATCCACCCGGCATGGAAACTTTGGCATGACCATTCCGAGCCAAGACAGGACCTAAAACGACGATCGAAGCCCGCATCTTGCTGACATATTTGTAAGGCGCTTCTTCTGTTAATGGTTGAGTTGCATCAACGACTACTGTATTGGTCTCTTCATCAAATGTCACTTGAGTGTTCAAGCCACGAACGACATTATTCATGGTAAAGACATCAGATAAAACAGGAACATTGGTCAAAGTCGTTGTTCCTTCACTGGCCAAAACAGTTGCTGCTAAAAGGGGAAGGACGGCATTCTTTGCTCCTTCAATCTTCACAGTTCCAACTAGGCGATTTTGACCACCGTTTACAATAATTTTATCCATACTCGTTATTACTCCATTTCATTCAGTCACGACTACTATCATACCATAAATTCATCAAAAAAGAAGCTAAAAGTTCCCGTTAAACAACTGCCGACTGAATTCATAGATACTGATAAAGAAGCTACTCGTCAAATACCCTAAACTAATGCTGATCAATAGAATAAGAAGACGAATTTTCAAGGCTGTATCAGCACTTACCTTTAAAAAACGCTCCCACTGAACCACCGTTGAAAGAAGGTGGTAGGCAAAAGAAATAAATAATAGGTGACTGCAAAAAGTAAAAATCATTTGAATCATACCTCTATTATACCACAAGAAAAAGTTTCCCTTTATATTCTTTAGATTCAAAAAAAGAGAGTGGGACAGAAATCGGTTATTCGTTAGAATTCGATTTCGTCATCCCACCTCCGCACAGTTGAGTAGGGCTGTAAAAGCTGATGAAATCAGCGTAGTAGAAGCCACTCAACCACTGTGTATTGCGCGACAGTCCAAAGACAATTGAGAGGCTAGGATTTTTGTCCCAGCCTCTTTAAGTTTTTATAATCGATTTCCGACATTAATCCGGTTAATAGCGCGTTGAAGGGCAATCTTGGCACGACGTTCCATATCAACAGAATGTTGGTCCTTGGCTTCTTCAAGGGCTTTTTCAGCACGCAATTTCGCACGCTCAGCCCGGCTAATATCAATGTCTCGAGCGCGTTCCGCCGAATCCGCTACGATGGTAATGACATTATCTACCACTTCGATAATCCCACCATTGACTGCAATCCAATCAATGTGTTTTTCGTCATCGACCCGACGGACCTTGACTTGGTCTACAGCCAAAACCGCAATGGTATTGATATGACGAGGTAAAATCCCTAATTCACCATCAATTGTCTTGACAGATACAAATGCGGCATGATGATCATAAACCAGTCCATCCGGTGTAACGATTTGGACGTTCATTTGACTCATCTTTCACCTCTTCTTAGAATCCCATTTTTTCAGCTTTGGCAATCACATCTTCGATCGATCCAACACCACGGAAGGCATCTTCAGGAAGATGGTCATATTTTCCATCCAAAATTTCTTTAAAGCCACGAACAGTTTCTCCAACCGGTACATAAGAACCTGGTTGACCTGTAAATTGTTCCGCAACGTTGAAGTTTTGTGACAAGAAGAATTGGATCCGGCGAGCACGAGCAACCAAGGTCTTTTCTTCGTCAGACAATTCATCCATCCCCAAGATAGCAATGATATCTTGCAATTCATGGTAACGCTGAAGGACACGTTTGACCTCAGATGCTACTGCATAGTGTTCTTCTCCTACGATTTCTGGAGAAAGGGCACGTGAGCTTGATGCCAATGGGTCCACCGCAGGGTAGATCCCCAATTGTACCAATTTACGTTCCAAGTTGGTTGTTGAATCCAAGTGGGCAAAGGCGGTTGCTGGCGCTGGGTCTGTATAGTCATCGGCTGGCACATAGATGGCTTGGATGGATGTAACAGAACCTTTCTTGGTTGACGTAATCCGTTCTTGCAATTGCCCCATTTCAGTTGCCAAAGTAGGTTGGTAACCAACGGCTGAAGGCATCCGTCCCAAAAGGGCTGATACTTCAGATCCGGCTTGGGTGAAACGGAAGATATTGTCGATAAACAAGAGAACGTCCTGACCTTCGACATCACGGAAGTATTCCGCAATGGTCAAACCAGTCAAAGCAACACGCATCCGTGCTCCAGGTGGCTCATTCATTTGTCCAAAGACCATGGCTGTTTTTTCAATAACGCCAGATTCTTTCATTTCCCAGTAAAGGTCATTCCCTTCACGTGTCCGTTCCCCAACACCGGTAAATACAGAAATACCACCGTGTTCTTGGGCAATATTATGGATTAATTCTTGAATCAAGACAGTCTTCCCAACTCCGGCACCACCGAAGAGTCCGACCTTCCCACCTTTCAAATAAGGGGCTAAGAGGTCAATGACCTTGATCCCTGTTTCAAGAATTTCTTCTGAAGTAGAGAGCTCGTCAAAGGATGGAGCTTTTTTGTGGATGGAGTCACGAGGAGCATCCTCAGCAAAAGGTTGATCCAAGTCAATGGTATCTCCAAGAACATTGAAGACACGTCCCAAGGTTTCTTTTCCGACAGGAACAGAGATTGGACGACCTGTGTCCAAGACTTCCATTCCACGGGTTAAACCATCGGTTGATTCCATGGCGATGGTCCGTACGACCCCATCACCAAGTTCCAAAGCTACTTCAAGAACGACTTTTGATTTTTGTTGGTCATTTTTATAGACTACAAGCGCATTATTAATCTCAGGGAGTTTATCGCCCGCAGCAAAAGCTACGTCAACGACAGGACCTACAACCTGAGAAATTTTGCCTAAACTCATGTCATTCTCCTATTCTATTAAGTTTCTAAGCTTGGTCATACATATAAGCAAGCTTATTTTTGTATTGTTAAAATGTGCATCGAATCAACTACTCAAGCGCACTCGCTCCTGCAACAATTTCCGTAATTTCTTGCGTAATGGTTGCCTGACGAGCTCGGTTGTATTGAATGGTCAATTCATCAATTACCTTCTTGGCATTGTCTGTTGCTGTTTGCATGGCCATCATACCGGCAGCATTTTCAGCTGTTTTGGCATCAATGATGGCTCCATAAATCATACTTTCAGCAAACTGTGGAAGCAATTGATCCAAAATCGCATCTCGGTCTGATTCCAACTCCAGATTCAAGATATAATCTTCATCTGCTTCGTTGGGGTCCAAGTCAATGATCGGAAGCATTTGCTCAACCCGCAATTGACTGGTCAAACTATTGACGTGGTGGTTATAACAGACATACAATTCATCAAACAACTCATTTTGATACATTTGGACTGTCTTGTTAATGATCTTCCACACTTCATCAAAGCTTGGTTGATCAGCTAGGCCACGTAGTTCATAAACCGGCTGGATGCCTCTTGCTCTAAAGAAATCTGCCCCAATACTTCCAATACAGATGACTTCGAAATCCTCACCCGTTGGATGGTATTCTTCCTTCAATTCCATGACAGACTTGAGAATAGAGGCGTTGTAGCCACCCACTAGTCCACGGTCAGAAGTGATGACAATATAAGCAGACTTTTTGACAGGCCGACTCTTTAAAAATGGATGGTACTTAGCACTCTCAGCCTCATGTCCATGTAAGAGGTCGGTCAATAGCTTACGAACCTTAGATGCGTAAATTTGGAAGTCCTTGGCAGCTTGCTCAGACTTCCCAAGTTTGGCAGCAGATACCATCTGCATAGCATTTGTAATTTGACTGGTATTCTTTGTCGATGCAATTTTATTTTTGATATCATTTAAAGAAACTGCCATCTGCCACTCCTATTTCTATTTGAAACTTGATTGGTTGACAAAGTCAGTAATCACTGCATCCATTGTTTCTTCACTTGGAAGATCTTTGGTCGTCCGAATGGTTTCAAAGATTTCTGGATGATGCACTTCTACAAAGGCAAACAATTCCTCTTCAAAGCGAAGGATATCATCAACAGGTACACTATCCAAGAATCCATGTGTCAAAGCATACAAGATGACTACCTGTTTTTCGACAGTTAATGGTTCATGGACTGGTTGCTTCAAGACTTCTACTGTCCGGCGACCACGGTTCAACTTAGCTTGAGTAGCGGCATCCAAGTCACTACCAAACTTGGTGAAGGCTTCCAACTCACGGTAAGAAGCTAGGTCAATACGGAGAGTCCCCGCAACCTTCTTCATAGCCTTGATTTGGGCTGATCCACCAACCCGTGACACAGATGATCCTGCGTCAATGGCTGGACGAATTCCTGAGTTAAAGAGGCTATCTTGCAAGAAGATTTGGCCATCTGTGATCGAAATCACGTTAGTCGCGATATAAGCAGAAATATCCCCTGCTTGTGTCTCAATGATTGGAAGCGCAGTAATGGAACCACCACCCAATTCATCCGATACTTTCGCAGAACGTTCCAATAAACGGCTGTGAAGGTAGAAAACATCCCCTGGGAAGGCTTCCCGTCCTGGCGGACGACGAAGAAGAAGAGACAATTCACGGTAAGCAACGGCTTGCTTAGACAAATCATCATAGACGATTAAAACGTGTTTGCCATTGTACATGAACTCTTCGGCCATAGCAACCCCTGCATAAGGTGCAAGGAACAAGAGTGGAGATGGTTGTGAGGCTGATGCCGTCACCACAATGGTGTAATCCATGGCTCCATACTTACGAAGTGTTTCTACTTGTGTCCGAACCGTTGATTCTTTTTGTCCAATTGCTACATAGATACAGATCATATCTTGATCCTTTTGGTTCAAGATAGTATCGATGGCAATTGAGGTTTTTCCTGTTTGACGGTCTCCGATGATCAATTCCCGTTGGCCTCGTCCAATCGGAACAAGGGCATCAATGGCTTTCAAGCCCGTTTGAAGAGGCTCTGATACAGATTTCCGTTGCATAACACCAGGAGCTGGTGTTTCAACTGGACGGAAGGTATCAGTTACGATTTCTCCCAAGCCATCCACTGGCTGACCAAGAGGATTGACAACCCGACCAATCAAGGCGTCCCCAGCAGGGACTTCCATGATTTTACCAGTCCGACGAATCGAGTCTCCTTCACGAATGTCTGTGAAGTCTCCAAGGATGATAATCCCGACATCTGTCGTTTCCAAGTTTTGCGCCATTCCGTATGAGCCGTTTTCAAAGATCAACAACTCCCCACTCATTGCATTTTCAAGGCCATGAGCACGCGCAATCCCGTCACCAATATAGGTAACGACTCCGGTCTCTGTGACGTCAAAATTTGGCTGGAAATTTTCAATTTGTTGCTTAATTAAAGCGCTGATTTCTTGTGCGTTAATCGCCAAAATTCACACCACTTTCTATTTCAAATTTGCTTTTATGACTTGCAATTGACGTTTGAGACTGGTATCAAGCGTCTTGTGATTTGCTGAAACCACAAAACCACCAATCAGATCTGGATCCAGTTCTTCTTTAAGCGAACGAACTTGGATACCAAATTTCTTTTCAATAATAGGGATCAACTTTTCTTTTTGAGCCTGATCCAGTCCGGCAACCGAAGAAACGGTTACTTCGAAACAGTTGCTCAGCTGTTGAATTTGATCCATACTCACTCTGACAATGTCATAAAATAAGGCTTCACGATGATTGAGAATAACCACTTCAATCAAATGGTCTAGTAATGCTGAATCCGAGTTTTGAAAGAGTCGAAGACTCTTCGCTTTCTCTTCATCCTCTACACCGATATGAGCTAAAAATGCAGCAAGGCCTGTTTCTTCAAAAACAGCCTTAATTTGACTTAATTTTTCATAAACGTCATCTTGCTGATTCTTTTCAAATACCAATTGAACAAAAGGCTGGGAATATTTCTCAATTACCATTAATTGCTTTTTGTCCATTAGGCATCTCCTAATTCATTTAGGTAGCGATCGATCAGTTGGCGATGGCCTTCAGAGTCCAACTGTTGGCTTAGCAATTTACCTGCCAAGTTGACGGTTAGGTCTGCGACATCTCCCTTGATACTGTTCATCGCTTCCTCTTTATTTTGCGAAATTTCTAATTGCGCTTTTTCTTTCAAGCGAAGGGCTTCTTGGTTAGCTTCACTGAGAATATGAGCCTTATTTTTTTCGGCTGTTTCCTTAGCTGTTTCAAGAATGGTCGTTGCTTCTTGACGACTACCTGCCAACTCCGCTTCGCGTTTTGCAGCTAGTTCCTCAGCCTTTTTACGGGCTGCCTCTGCTTCGTCAATATCGTTGGTAATTTTTTCAGCACGCGCATCCAAAATACTAGTAATATTACCCCAAGCATATTTCTTTACTAAAAAGATTAATAAGAGGAAGGAACCAGCGATCAATATAAAGTCACCAATAATGGTACCAATTGTTAAATCCATCTTCTACTCCTCTACTTACTCTTCCTCACCGTTTATTTTTTTACCTATGTACATGGATGACAACATGGTAAATACATAGGCTTGGATACATGAAATGAAAATTGAAAAGGCTGTCCATAACATGTTTGCGATAAAGGCAAAAGGATACCAATACAAAGCATTTTGTGACAAGGTCAATAGCAATCCAGCTAAGACCTCACCGGCAAAAATATTTCCGTAGATCCGAATCGCCAAGGAAGCAAAATTGGTGAACTCTTCTAAAATGTTCATCGGAGTCATAAAGCCAGGTGTAACAAATGCTCTCAAATATTCTTTAACGCCTCTACGACGAACTCCTTCTACATGGGCGATCAAAGTGATCAATAATGAGAGGGATAAATCGTATCCAAGGTTAGCTGTTGGGGAAGTCCACAAGTTATAACCGTTTGTTGTTTGTACTTTTGCCATTAAGCCAATATTATTGGCAACCAAGATAAACAGAAATAGAGAAAACAGAAACAAGGAATAATCCTTAATGTATGATTCTCCAATGTTTGGTTTGGTAAAACCAATCACAAAGTCATAAATCATCTCAAGAGCATTTTGTTTGCCCTTTGGACGGATGGTCATTTTTCGACTTGCCCAGTAGACAAAGGCAAAAACCATCAAAACAGTTACAAGAGACATGGCAAGCAGGGTCAAATCAAAGGATATTGGTCCAATATTAACGGTTGGATTCAAACTTTCTTCCATGGTTTGACACCTCCATTTCTAAATAGAGTTGTCTATTTAATGACAAATGCCATCGCTAGGGTTACAAAGAAGGTACCTTCTACAAAGGCAACACCAAGAATCAAGAGACTACGCAATTGACCAATAATTTCTGGTTGACGTGATGCAGATTTGAACAGATTGCTCATCATCAAACCTTCCGCAAGTGACACACCAAAACAGGCTAAACAAAGACCTAAAAATGTTAAATTCATGATGAATTCTCCTTAAATATATTTTACTCCTCTAGTTTACTCCTAAAAGATATAATAGTCAAATGTTTGCCTAGAAAGAAAACGTTTTATAGCAATTCTGTTACTACTTTCAAAATTCCTCTTGCCACTAGTTTTCAAAAGACCCTAATCGTTTTTAGACGCTTTGTCTATTTTTGTATTCCACACAAATTTATATTATTTTTATCAGAAGAGGAAGCATTATTACCAATGATAGAAAAAACTCACCTGACGAGCAGATGAGCATTTTCTTCCTATTTAAAAATAGAGGTTTTGAAACTGTCCGTTTCTTGCAGCAATTTCTTAAAGACTTTTTCTTTCAGTGAAACAGTATTGCCAAATTTGACAGATCCGTTACTTAGGGTAGCCTTATCTTTATCTACTGCTTCAGCAAATGCACGTTTCAAGTCTTCATAGCTATTGTAGGTTTTACCATCGATGTCAATAGCCTGAATTCCTTTTTTGGCACTTGTCACAACTTGATTGAAGTAAGCTTTCTTCCAATCTTCAAGGTTGTTAAATCTTCCTTCAGAAATTTTCTGAATAACGAAATCATCCCCTAGAGTGGCAAGTCCAGCTTGTTTGGACTCTTGTTTATACTTGTTCGAAGCATATCCTAAGAAGCCTTTTTCATAGCCATAGTAACCCCAAATTCTGAAGGTATTGTGTTTGAAGGACATAGCTCCTGGAGCCCCTTCACTGGTGTTGCCACCATAGATCCCTGTCATCATTGGCACAGTCACATAAGCTGAACCAAAGTCAGATGGGTTATAGACTCCATTTCCAGGACCACGATTGGTCATAAAGTTGTTGGTAATGAGGTCATCTACTGTATTCAAAGCAATGGCTTTTTCCTCATCACTCAAAGGACGGACCTTATCGAATTGATTCTTGGTGTTAGCTCCTCGGTATTGTTTATCGACCTTCTTGAACCAAGCATTGTTCAAGTCTTGACTGCCTTTATTGAGGACAGCTTCTCCTTCTAGATAATCCAGAAGCATGAGCGTATCATTATAGCCCTTCATGTAACGATCAATTTCGTCACGTGATTTAAGGTCATTTGGATTAGTGTTATACCATTGATTTCCATCGTTTGGACGTTCATAAGCCATGTTGAGACCTAGGGCTTTGTACTCACCATTTGGATTTGATACTGACGGAGTTTGTAACATTCCTTGAGCAAATGCTTCAAGATCTGTTCCTTCACGGTGTCTTGAGCCACCTAGGTAAACCATTCGGTCATTTACGTGAGTCGTTTCGTGAGTAAAGGCAGATACCCCAAAATCACTAATCATATCGGTCACCATGAAGAAGACAGAGTCGTCTTTATATGGATTTCCGTAAATTCGAGCTACAGCCCCCATGCGCCAATCTGTCGCATGGTAACGATCGGTAGGCCCGTACAATTCACGGATTGGAGCGACATCTTTGCCATTATCTGTATGTCCATAACGATCTGTGCTAATGCCTTTATAGTTTTGGTTATCGAGAACAGGGGTCGGAACCATATTATTACTCTTCAAGAGCTGATTGCGAACCTTATCCGTTGCTAGACGCGACCAGAAATCTAGGTAATTTTGTTGCCCTTTTGCGACCTTATCAATTTCCGCCTTGAAGGCATTTCGTTCCGCTTCCGTGTTCTTACCATATTTCTCGAAGGAACTATAAGCCATTGTATTGTAGGTTGAAATCAAGAACATATGGGCATCTTTTAAGTTCAAGAGTGGCAAGATCATTTTACCGTGAACATCATTGTTTAAGCCCTCATAGGCTCTATGCTTAGCAGATGCGAAAGCTGGATTGGTCGTCTCAGGCTCCACAATATAGACATTGTCTTTGGTTGCTTTGATGAACCAATCATTCAAGTCTGTATCAGTTGTAAAGAGGTCCATATTGTACTTCAGGAAGTCATTTAGGTTGCTAGAAAGAGTAGACTTCGCAACGACTTCTCGGAAGGCATCATGGGTCCGAGTTCCTTTGATGTAGTCTTCTTTTGAACCAATTTCGATCAAGCGATCTAAAACATCGACATTCTTCCCATAGAAGTCTGGCTTGAACAACATGAGCTGCTTAAGATTGACATCATCGAACTTCACTCCGTAATAACGGTTGAGATAAGAGAGACCCAAAAGAACTGCCGCCTTGTTATCTTCAATTTTCTTGATGAGTGCCCGTTTGGCAGCCTCATCCGTGTTCAATTGATTGTCTTGGTTTTCAACCAACTGTTTCACCAAGTGAGTCAAATTATCCTTCACCTCTTTGAAGGATTCTTCAAGGTAAAGGTTCTTAATAGCATTGACTTTGTTTGGACCAGTTCTACCAAGATGGGTGTAGATTGGATCTGATTGTAATTCGACAGGACTTAATTTCCCTACGATGGCACTGATGAGATCGCTCCGGTCTTTGTCCACCATATTCGGCGTGTAGACCACTTCACCGAGCTCCGCTACACTGTACTCTTTCACTTGTTTGACTTTTGAATCTTTCGGTGAAATGCTAAAGATATCTTTTGTCTTATCCGAGTAATGGATCAGAATGTGGTCGGCATCAGCCAATTCTGTTACAAAATCATTGCCCTTCATGGCTGTCACAGACAAGACCTCCTTGGTCAAGAGAGGACTACCCGCAGCCAATTTGTTTCCTTGGTCGACAATCCATTCTTTATTATAGAAAGGCTGTAATTTTGCTATATTGCGGTAAGCAAGTTCGCGAGCGGCGTCGTAGCCATCAATTGCCTTGTATTGATCCTCTTTGTTAAGAAGGTTATTGAGCTTGTCTTCAATCGGTTTGTCGCTGGTGAATGTATTAGCAGTAATCCCCATTGCTTCAATTTTATTCTCAGCTTCTGCAAGGGAAATACTTGGAATTTTACGTGAATTGTTAAAGGATTTCTTACCTCCACTCACGTCCTCCACACTGTAATTCCGTTTGGTTCTTGAATAAGTGAAGTAATCATCTGCATCAATATCTGAGTGACCAAAGACCATCTCACCTGTTTTGACTTTCATCATGGTGATGTTATCTTCAATAGTACCTAAGGCCCAGTTGGTCCCTAGTAATCCACCAGATTGTACGGCTTCTTTGAGTTCGATTGAACCTTTAGCAACTGAATTTCTAAGGACCCCTTCTTTACCTACTGTATGGTTATTTCCACCGTTTTGAGAAGAATAAACTAAACCTGCAGCTTTTGCTTTATTACCAGTAATTTCAGCATCAACGTATGCTTTCTCAACAACACCCTTCCAGTTTTCACCAAGAATACCTGCTAAGTACCAACCTTTGTTTCCAGCAGCATGAAGTTTTCCGATAAAGGCAACATTACTTACCTTCCCACTGCCATCAATTTTATTGATAATACCAGCTACATCGTTGCCCCCAACAACATTACCTGTTACTTTAACATTTTCGACAGTCGCATTATTCTTGATAACATTTGCAATTGGTGCTACTCGATCTACCGTAGGTAGGTCGATAGCGACGTTTTCAAGCAGAAGATTCTTAACCGAACCACCTTCGATGTTCCCAAATAATGGTCTCGTAATGTTATGGATAGCAAATTTATTACCTTCTGTACTTTCCAAAATCCCCCTGAAGGCATTGGTTACATAAGATTTTCCTACTGCTGGCACATTGGCCGCATTCATATTGCTACCAAGCTTAAAGGTACCAGTCGGATTGGCTTGCATAGCTTTTACAAGTTCGTTGAAATCGTAGTAGACGTCTCCTTCATGAGCTTTAGGTTTTGCAATGTAGTGGACATAGTCCTCACTGAACTGCTTATCTGCTGCTCGTTGGATGAGATCAGGTGCTTTAGCAGTCACCTTGTATAATGCTTTTCCATCAATTGTGACTTCTTCGATTTTATCAATGGCCAGTTTTGTGACCTTATTATCATGGGTGGTAACCTTTAAGTAATAAGGTTTCACATCTGAAGGTGTTTCGGACAAGAGGCTACGATCGGTCTCAAGGCCTTGGTCATCCACGCTAATCAGACTGGTTTCCTTGATGTTTTTGACTTCAACTTTTTTAAGGTCAAGTCTTAGTGGTTCTTCTTTGAGAACCTCTTCTTCATCCCCATTTCCACGATCATAGACCATGGTCGTTGTAAGCGTATAATCCTTGTAGTAGTCTAAATCCACTAAGGCTGCTGCTAAATCAGACTCTGAAAGGGCAAAAGTTTTAACCACTTGATTGCCCTTCTTCAACACCGCCTGGATGGACTTGATGGTGACACCTTCCGGTTTATCCAAACGATAGGAAGCCCTAGCACTGCGCTTCAATTCTTCCTTATCGACCTGGGTCAAGGTCAAGGTTGGCTTGTCTAGTTCTTTGGTCCCTTTTTGAATGATCCGATTTTGGGCTTGTTCAACTACTTCCTCCGAAACCGTTGGAGCATCCGCAGTTTTTACACCTTTAATGGTCTTATAGACCTTGGTGATTTTCTTCTTCCCATTTCTTCCTGCTTGAGAAACCGTTTCTCTTCCTTTTAGCAAGGTAGCATCTTGTTCGGTTACCGTCTTAAATGGAATTTCCTCAAAAGCAACTTCCTCTGTTTGGCCTTCAATCGCCTTGGTCCCACGACTAATTTTTTCTGTCACAGAAGCTTTTACCGTTTCAGTTGTCGTCCTGAGAGGCTCTCCAACTTTCTCGCCATTGACCGTTTTATAGACACGACGAATTTCCTGGCTACCAGCCTCTCCTTTTTGAAGAATACTTTCTTCATCAGTATAGCGGTCCGCATCTGGCACATATTCAGTTTCATACGGAAGGAGCACCGTTTCTGTTTCTGTAACTGTTCCTTCCGTTATTTGGTAAGCTGGGTTCTCTGGCTGAATTGGGGCTTCACCGATATGGCCTTCTTCCTGCGTTCCCTTGGCTTCGATGACACTGGTATAGGCGGGGTTCTCTGGCTGTATAGGAGCTTCGCCAACATGGCCTTCCTCCTGTGTTCCCTTGGCTTCGATGACACCGGTATAGGCTGGATTCTCTGGCTGTATAGGAGCTTCACCAACATGGCCTTCCTCTTGCGTTCCCTTAGCTTCGATGACACCGGTATAAGCTGGGTTCTCTGGCTGTACAGGAGCTTCACCAACATGGCCTTCTTCCTGCGTTCCCTTGGCTTCAACGACACCGGTATAAGCTGGGTTCTCTGGCTGTACAGGAGCTTCACCAACATGGCCTTCTTCCTGCGTTCCTTTAGCAGTTACAACTGGAGCAGGTTGTGGACTTGGTTGAACATCCTCCTTGGTCCCGACAGCAAGAATTTGTGAAACTGGTTCTTTAGTAACCTTGCTTTTAACTACCTTGCGAACTTCATGACCATTTACCGTACTCACTTCTGTTAAAACAGTCTGTTCACCATTTTGTCCAGCTCTTAGAACCCTTGTTTGACCTTTTGCCAAAGTAGGATCTGCTTGTTCTACCGTTTCAAACGGAATAGTTTCTGTTGAAACTTCAACTTTCGGCTGGTCTACAATAGGAAAAGCAGGACCTTCCTCAGGTGTTACCTGCGATAGAGTCTTTCCTTCTGTTGCAGGTTGGGATACTGGCTTCTCCTCCACTCTTACATGAGGTTCTTGGCCCGTAGCTCTTGGATCAACCGGACAACGAAGGTAGCCAACATAGTCATAGCCTTCTATCTGGATGACACCATTGGCTAGTTCTTTACTGCTTGCAATTGAAAGAGTCTGATTGTAGCTTGCTAATTCAATATTTTGCAAGGCTGCGGCATCAATGGATAAGAGTAGGCTTTGCCCCATGGAACCAATTAATAGGAGTCCCATTACTTTTTTACGATGTTTTTTGGACAGCAAAAGAACTGCTAAAGAGGCAGTCGCTAAACTAAGGCCAGCAATCGCCAATTCGGTCGTCCCTGTTTGTGGCAGTAGACCTTGACTAGGTGTTTTCTTCTTATAGACCAGATAAAAGGTATCTTCATTTTGATATTCTTCAGGAATAGCACGAATCACCTGAGCTTGTTCCTCAGGAGTCAACTCATTTTCCGTGACATACCCCATATGAACTGTCGCTTCTGCCGTGAATTGATCAGCTTGTACAGAAGGCGCTCCTAATACACTCCCTGCAAAAAGAAGGGCTCCAATAGCAACCGGACCCACTCCGACGGATAATTTTCGAATCGAATACTTGGTAATCTTTTCAAAAGCTTGTCTTCTTTGTTTCATCCTATAACTTCCTACATAGTAATATTTGTAAATCATAGGAAATCTCATTTATTTTTGGAAAAGGTCAACACTTTCCCTAAACCAGCTTCCTGTGATTTTTTACCTTTATCCATCTTATCTTTTTTCGTATCTTTTAGCAACTTATTTTACTTAGATTTTTTCCTTTATTTGATTCCCTATATTTTAGTTGCAACTTCTTACTTCCACAAGAAAAAAACGCCTAAAAATAGGCGTTTTCCATTCATCTTATAATGATTGATAGAGATCAGCATAGTGTTGACTAGCCGTATCCCAAGAGAAATCACGACTCATGGCTTCTCTTTGGAGACCGTACCAAGCATCCTTATCGTGAGTATAGACCGTCAATGCTTGATCTACAGCCCAGTTTAGCCAGTAACCAGAAAGGTTGTTAAAGCTAAAGCCAGTACCACTACCATCAAGCACATTATAGGCTTGTACTGTATCTCGAAGTCCTCCTACCTCGTGAACCAATGGTAGCGTGCCATAGCGCATGGCCATCATTTGAGATAGTCCACATGGTTCAAAACGACTTGGCATCAAGAAGACATCAGAAGCAGCATAAATTTCCTGCGCTAACTGGACATCAAACATAATATTGGCAGAGAGTTTATCTGGATAAGCTTGACCAAACCAAGAAAAGGCATGTTCAAAGCCAGGATCTCCTGTTCCCAAAAGAACGATTTGGATATCCTTTTGTAAGAGGTTATGTAATTCTTCAACTACCACATCAAACCCTTTTTGGTGAGTCAAACGAGAAACGATTCCAAACAAGGGAACATCATCACGAACCGGAAGTCCGACACGTTCCTGAAGAGCTCGCTTACTTGCTGCTTTTCCTGATAAATCATCTTTACTGAAATGATAGGTCAAGAGCGGGTCTGTCTCAGGATTGTAGAGGTCTGTATCGATTCCATTCACAATCCCCGTCAATTTACCAGATTCCATGCGCAAGATTTGATCAAGGCCACAACCATATTCAGCTGTCCTGATTTCATAACTATAACTTGGTGAAACAGTGGTCACTCGATCAGCATAGAGGATCCCAGCCTTCATCCAGTTCAAGCAATCCTTCCACCGAAGGGTACCATCTTCGTAGCGCTCAAAACCAACTCCAAACAGATCCCACAACATTCCTGGGTCAAACTGACCTTGGAACTCCAGATTATGAATGGTTAAGACAGACTTAATCCCATTGTAAGCTTGAATCCAACGGTATTTCTCCTTTAGTAGGAAAGGAATCATGGCTGTATGATAATCATGAGCGTGGACGATATCTGGAATGAAATCTACACGTTCCATCATCTCAAGCGTTGCCAATTGGAAGAAGGCAAAACGCTCCCCATCATCAAAATCTCCATAGACGTGTCCTCTAAAGAAGTACTTTTGATTATCAATGAAGTAAAAGGTAACACCATCTCTAAAAATACGTTTTACCCCAACATACTCACTTCTCCAACCTACCTTTGTAGTAAAGTGTAGCACATCTTCAATCTGATCGCCAAATTTCGCCTCCACCATATCGTAATAAGGAAGGACGACACGGACATCATGTCCCTTTTTAGCCAAGGATTTAGGAAGTGCCCCAATCACATCTCCTAGGCCCCCTGTTTTTGAAAAGGGAGCTCCTTCAGCGGCAACAAACAATAATTTCATTATCCAATATCCTCTGTAATCACAGCACCTTTTTTAATCACAAGAGGTGCTTCTTTGGTTCCACGAATGGTTACACCAGTCTCAACTACGACGCCCTTGTCAAGAATCGCATGCTCTACGACAGCTCCCTCATGGACAACGACTCCCGGGAATAAGAGACTGCTACGAATTTCTGCCCCCTTGTGGAGATGAACACGACGAGAAATGACAGAATCATGTACCAAAGCTTCGACAATGCTTCCTGATGCAAATTGCGAATTCTTAATTTGCGAACCAGGAGCATAGTAAGTTGGCTCTTCATTTTTCACCTTGGTATAAACTTTTTGATTTGGTGAGAAGAGAGACATGAATTTATTGGTTTCCAACATATCAAGATTAGCGCGGTAGTAGGATTCAACAGAATGAATATTGGCAATATAGCCAGTGTATTCGAATGCGAATGCTCCGTATTCAACCGCCAAATCACGTAGGATATAACGCAATTTTTCTGGATGTTCCTTGTGAACCTCTTGTTCCAATTTTTCAATCAACCATGGTGTATCAACGATAAAGATATCCGTTGACATATTATAGAGAGCATCTGGATCTGTTCCATCAAACAACTTTTGTCCACGTACATGATCTGTCTCATCGATTTCTAAAACCGCATTTACTTCAGAGATGTCACGATGATGCATCTTTTTGTAGACCACTGTGATTGGTCTGTCAACGGTATTGTGCAAGTGGAAGACTTGGTTCAAATCAATGTTTACTAAGATATCACAGTTAAGAGCGACTGTCTGGTTCGAACCAGAGCGTTTCAAATAGGTCAATAGTTGCTCATAATATTCCTTGCCAACGTTTGAACTTTCTACTGGAGTGTTGTAGATACCGAGATAGTAGTGGCTCAAAAGAGTTGACAAGCCCCACTCACGACCAGAGCGAATATGGTCAAAGACAGAACTGATATTTTCTTGCTGGAAGATACCAAATACACTACGGATTCCTGCATTAGCGAGGCTAGAAAGCGGGAAGTCGATCAAGCGATATTTCCCATCAAATGGCAGACTGGCAACAGGACGATGATCTGTCAATGATGACATATCATGGAAGCCTACTGTGTTTCCTAAAATAGCTGAATACTTATCAATCTTCATCTGTTGCTACCCCCACTTTTTCGTTATATCCAACGACTTGTACTTCTTCCGTTCCATCGATGACAACACCTTCTGAAACAACTGCTCCTTCACCGATAATAGCACGTTTAATTACAGCACCTTGACCGATAATGGCACCACTCATGACGACAGAATCTTCAACGACTGCACCTTTACGAACTTGTGCTTCCGTAGACAAGATAGAATGTTTTACTGTTCCGTCTACCAAGCACCCATCCACTACCAAGGAATCTTCAATATGGGCATGTTCGCCAAAGAAGTTTGGTGGTGAAATCAAGTTACGAGAATAGATCTTCCAGTGACGATCACGGCTGTCCAAGGCATTGTTTGGATCAATGTATTCCATATTCGCTTCCCAGAGAGATTCAATAGTTCCCACGTCTTTCCAATAGCCCTTGAATTCATAAGCATAGACGCTTTCTCCAGATTCAAGGTAAGTTGGAATAACGTTTTTACCAAAGTCAGACATATCCATGTCACTCTTCTCTGCAGCTACTAACATGTTGCGAAGACGAGACCAGTCAAAAATGTAGATCCCCATAGAAGCTTTTGTTGATTTTGGCTCTGCAGGTTTTTCTTCAAATTCGACAATTCGATTGTTGGCATCCGTATTCATAATTCCGAAACGACTAGCTTCTTTTAAAGGGACATCCAATACAGCTACGGTAAGGCTGGCATTATTGTCTTTGTGAGACTGAAGCATTTCGTCATAGTCCATCTTGTAGATATGGTCTCCAGAAAGGATCAATACGTACTCTGGATTGATGCTATCGATGTAGTCGATATTTTGGAAAATCGCATGACTTGTTCCTTCAAACCAACGATTTCCTTCACTTGCAGAATAAGGTTGAAGGATAGAAACCCCAGTATTAATACCATCAAGACCCCAACTAGAACCATTTCCGATATGGTTGTTTAAGGCAAGCGGTTGATACTGAGTAATCACGCCAACATTGTGGATACCTGAGTTGGCACAGTTGGATAAGGCAAAGTCAATAATACGATAACGTCCCCCAAATTGCACTGCAGGTTTGGCAATGCTTTGAGTGAGTTTTCCAAGGCGAGTTCCTTGCCCACCAGCAAGGATCAGAGCTAGCATTTCATTCTTCATTGATTACTCCTTTTTGGATTGACGAGACCTTCTTCCCACTTCTGAGAAGAGGTGCTGTAACTTCTTCTACAAAGTTAGGAATGGGATCATAGACTGCGATCAGTTGATCACCAACAACTATTTTTTTGTTTTAGACACATTGGAACGAAGTTTACGTTTCACTTTCCATACACTAGCTCCAAGAGCCGGTAAGGTGAAGGTCAAGGTTTGTGGATAATCTTTCCATAATCCCTCTTGAGTCTTCACTTCCTGGTTGTGCTCTTTCCAGACACCTCCCCATTTCTCTAATTCTGTATTCCAAATTTCTTCATAGACTCCAGCAACAGGGACGCCGACTGTAAAGTCCTTGCGCTCTACTGGGGCCATATTAAAGATACATAGCAGATGATTCCCTTTTTTATCCTTACGAGTAAAGGTCAAGACACTTTGATCTCGGTTATCTGCATCAATAATCTCAATACCATCATAGCTATCATCAATTTCCCAGAGCATCTTGTTATCTTTGTAGAATTGATTGAGCTGTGAAGTAAACTCTTGCATCTTGCGGTTCATGTCATCTTCCAGATTGGACCATTCTAGCTGTTCTTCAGACTTCCATTCTAAGAATTGGCCGAACTCTGAACCCATGAAGAGCAATTTCTTACCTGGGTGACAAATCTGATAGGTCAAGAGGTTTCGCAAGCCAGCGAACTGGTTGTAGCGATCTCCCCACATCTTATGCATAAGACTCTTCTTCCCGTGGACCACTTCATCGTGAGAAAATGGCAACAAGAAGTTTTCAGAGAAAGCATACATAAAGCTAAAGGTCACCAAGTTAAAATCAAATTTCCGATAAATAGGATCTTCCTCGTAGAAGCGAAGGATATCATTCATCCAACCCATATTCCACTTGTAGTCAAATCCTAAACCACCATACTCTTCTGGACCAGTAATCTTGGTGCCAGATGAACTTTCCTCCGCTACCATGATAACATCCGGATGTTCTGATTTAATCACAGCATTCATCCGCTTAAGGAAATGGATCCCCTCATAGTTGAGATTTCCACCATCAATATTTGGTGTCCATGGTCCACTATCATAGTCTAAGTAGAGCATGTTGCTGACCGCATCGACCCGAATTCCATCCAAATGATAAAACTCAATCCAGAACTTCACACTAGAGATGAGGAAGGATTGGACCTGGTTTTTCCCTAGGTCGAAGTTCAAAGCTCCCCAGCCATAGTTGTGGGCACGATGATGGTCTTGGTATTCAAAGGTTGGTGTTCCATCGTAATAAGCCAAGGCATCATCATTGATGGTAAAGTGTCCTGGAACCCAGTCCACAATCACCCCGATGTTATTCAAGTGACAGGCCTCAACAAAATCCTGAAACTCTTCCGGTGTTCCGTAGGTATGCTCTAAGGCAAAGTAACCCATCAATTGGTAGCCCCAACTTAATCCAAGCGGGTGAGCCATCACCGGCATGAACTCCACATGGGTATAGTTCATTTTTACCAAGTAAGGAATCAAGTCTTCCTTCAACTGAGCAAACGAATAAGGGCTTCCATCTTCGTTGCGTTTCCAAGAACCGGCATGAACTTCATAAATATTTACTGGACGAGATCTAAAGCCAAGTTTTCTCCGTCTCGCCATCCAGAGTCCATCTTTCCATTTCCGCTCAGGAATCTCCGTAATGACTGCTCCAGTACCCGGACGTTTTTCCATGCGGACTGCTAAAGGATCCACCTTCATCAAGCGATGGCCATTTTGTCTTGTAACATGGAACTTATAGATATCGCCAACTTGAGGTGCAGTTGTAAAAACTTCCCAAACACCAGCTTCGTTTCGCACCATAGGAATTTCATTTTCTTCCCATTGGGTAAAATCACCTACTAGGTGTACTGCCTGAGCATTTGGAGCCCATACACGGAAACTATACCCTTCCACACCATCTACTTGCTCTTTATGAGCCCCTAGATAATGTTGAAGATGAAAGTTCTCTCCGGTTCCAAATGTGTACAATGCTTGTTTCGTATCCATTCACTCACCTCTCTCGCCTCTTATGAAAGCGCTTCCTAATAGTATTATTCTACTATAAATAGTTGAAATATTCAAGATTATTTCTTGAATAATGCGATGAAAATATATGAAAATAATTCAAAACTTCCAAGTTTTCCCTGAAATTTCCTAAAATCAATTCACAATTGTTCAGCTTTCAAACTATCTTTCTAACATTATACTATAAAAATCATTGTAATTAAACCTATTTCCGAAAATTTTTAGAAAATTTAGATTTTTTGTTTTGATATAGGGATATCTACTCTATTTTTATTCAGCTACTTCCTTTATAAGACAAATAAAGTAGCAAAATAAAAAAGCTACCACCTCTTCCAAGGTGATAACTTTGTTATCAGATTCTTAAAATCAATTAATCTACGTTCACGTATTCTTTAGAAAGTTCAAGAACTTCTTCCATTGTTGAACATTCAGTAAGAGCACGGTTAGCGTATTCTTGCATCTTAGCTGTGTCAAGTTTCTTCATCAAGCTACGTGTACGAAGAACAGATGTAGCTGACATTGAGAACTCATCCAAGCCCATTCCGACAAGAAGTGGAACAGCAGTTTGGTCACCGGCCATTTCACCACACATACCAGCCCATTTACCTTCAGCGTGAGCTGCCTTGATAACGTTGTTAATCAAGCGAAGGATTGATGGGTTATATGGTTGGTAAAGGTATGATACTTGTTCGTTCATACGGTCAGCAGCCATTGTGTATTGGATCAAGTCGTTTGTACCAATTGAGAAGAAGTCAACTTCTTTGGCAAATTGGTCAGCCAACATTGCTGCTGCTGGGATTTCAATCATGATACCTACTTCGATGTCGTCAGCAACGGCAACACCTTCAGCAACCAATTTCGCTTTTTCTTCTTCAAGAATACCTTTAGCGGTACGGAACTCCGTCAACAAAGCAACCATTGGGAACATGATCCGCAATTTACCGTGAACAGATGCACGAAGCAAGGCACGTAATTGAGTACGGAACATTTGGTTACCAGTTTCAGAGATGGAGATACGCAAAGCACGGTAACCCAAGAATGGGTTCATTTCTTTAGGAAGATCGAAGTAAGGAAGTTCTTTATCCCCACCGATATCCATTGTACGAACGACAACAGGTTTACCGTTCATACCTTCAAGAACCGCTTTGTATGCTTCGTATTGATCATCTTCAGTTGGGAAGTCTTGAGAGTCCATGTACAAGAATTCAGTACGATAGAGTCCAACTGCTTCTGCACCATTCTCATTCACACCTTCAACGTCTTTAGGTGTACCGATGTTAGCAGCCAACTCGAAGTGTTTCCCATCTGCAGTAACAGTTTTCGCATCTTTCAAAAGAGCCCATTCAGCTTTTTGTTTCGCGTAAGCTTCACCAGCTGCTTTAAATTCTGCGATTTGTTCTTCACTTGGGTTGATAACAACTTCACCAGTGATTCCAGATACGGCCAAAACATCACCATCTTTTACAAGATCTGTAATGTTGTTTGTACCAAGAACAGCTGCGATTTCAAGTGTACGCGCCATGATCGCTGAGTGACTTGTACGGCCACCAATGTTTGTAACAAAAGCTTTAACGAACTGTTTGTTCAATTGAGCTGTATCTGATGGGGTCAAGTCATGCGCAACCACAATTGCTTCTTCATTGATGGTCGCAGGGTTTGGCAATTTTTTACCAAGCAAGTTTGCAAGAACACGTTTGGTAACGTCGCGAATATCTGCTGCACGTTCTTGCATGTATGGGTTATCTTCCATTCCTTCAAAGATGGTGATAAACATGTCTGTAACTTCTTTTAAACCAGCCTCAGCATTCACCTTCTTCGTGCGAATTGTTTCCTTGATCTGACCAACCATTTCAGGGTCAGAAAGAACCATCATGTGAGCATCAAATACTTGTGCTGCTTCCTCACCAAGGCTCGCTACTGCATTCTCCCGAATAAGAGAAAGCTCGTTTTGTGAAGCTTCAAGAGCTGCATCCAAACGAGCTTCTTCTGCACTTGTATCTTCGACTGAAACAGTCTCAAATGATAAGTCTGGTTGAATGAGCAAATATGCCTTAGCAACAGCAACACCGTCAGATGCTGCAATTCCTTTTAGCATTTTTGTCATATTTTTAAGCCAATCCTTCTTTAGTCATTGTTTCTGAGATAGCTGCGATAGCATCATCAGCGTCAGCACCTTCTGCAGAGATTACAACGTCTGCTCCTTGACCAACACCAAGGCTCATAACACCCATGATTGATTTCAAGTTAACTGATTTACCTTTGTATTCAAGAGTGATGTCTGATGCAAATTTGCTAGCAGTTTGAACCAACAAAGTTGCTGGACGTGCGTGGATACCTGTTTCTGCCACGATGTGGAAATCTTTAGAAGCCATAGTTTGACTCTCCTTTTAAAATTAGTTTTGAGTTATCTGTGATAACCCTTACAATTTGCTATTATATCATCTTCTTCATTATTTTTCAAGATTTTTATCACACACTTACTGAAAATACTTACAGGAAGCACTCAATTTTTCTCTTCTTTTGATCTTCTTTTTTTACTTTCTTCTATTAAATAAATAGAATTGCTTTCACGGACACAGTATATAGAATTTTAGGAAAAAGATAGGAATTCCTTTGACTTAAAAAACCTATATTTTATCACGTTTTCCTCAATTTTCACTAATTCTTACAATACTACATATTGTGGTATCTTCCGGTATAGTTAATTTATGTGCACAATATTTAGTTAAAACTCTTGACAAGGAAAAACCTTTTGTTTATACTAGATACAGATTTATGAATTTAGAGGAGTTAGATCACATTATGGTGACAATTTATTCAAAAAATAATTGCGTTCAATGTAAAATGACCAAACGTTTTTTAGATACCAATCACGTTGAATACCGTGAAATTAATCTAGATGAGCAACCTGAGTTTGTAGACCATGTGAAGAACCTTGGTTTCAATGCTGCGCCAGTTATCCAAACGGCAGATGAAGTCTTCTCTGGCTTCCAACCAGCTAAGCTCAAGAAATTATCTTAACATTATCAAACAGGATTTGATTGGTCTAGGGAATGGATGACTGTAGTCCTTGACTACTGTGTTCCCTGGCCCTTTTACTTGTACAGGGGAGCTTGCCTCCCCTTTGTTTTTGAATTAGAAAAAGGAACATTATGGGATTAAAATCACTTGAAGACGTAACCTACTTCCGTCTTAATAATGAAATCAACCGTCCAGTAAACGGTCAAATCATGCTTCATAAAGACAAAGAAGCCTTGGATGCTTTCTTTAAAGAAAATGTTGCGCCAAATACTATGGCCTTTGATTCAATAACGGATAAAATCAACTACCTTATTGAACACAACTATATCGAAACAGCTTTTATCAAGAAATATCGTCCAGAATTCTTGGAAGAACTTTATCAATTTATCAAAGACCAAAACTTCCAATTCAAGTCCTTCATGGCTGCCTATAAATTCTATAACCAGTATGCGCTTAAAACAAATGATGGAGAATACTATCTCGAAAGCATGGAAGACCGCGTCTTCTTCAATGCTCTCTATTTTGCAGATGGAAATGAAGACATTGCCAAAGACATCGCAAACGAAATCATCCACCAACGCTACCAACCAGCTACTCCTTCTTTCTTAAATGCTGGACGTGCCCGCCGTGGAGAATTGGTTTCCTGTTTCTTGATCCAAGTAACAGATGATATGAATGCGATTGGACGCTCTATCAACTCTGCCCTTCAACTTTCACGTATCGGTGGTGGGGTTGGAATCTCCCTCAGCAACCTTCGTGAAGCTGGAGCACCGATCAAAGGCTATGAAGGAGCTGCTTCTGGGGTCGTTCCTGTTATGAAACTCTTTGAAGATAGCTTCTCTTACTCTAACCAACTTGGTCAACGTCAAGGGGCGGGGGTTGTTTACCTCAACGTCTTCCACCCAGACATCATCGCCTTCCTTTCAACTAAGAAAGAAAATGCCGATGAAAAAGTTCGTGTTAAGACTCTCTCACTTGGTGTCGTCGTACCAGACAAGTTCTATGAGTTGGCTCGTAAGAATGAAGAAATGTATCTCTTCAGCCCATATTCTGTAGAGCGTGAATACGGAGTGCCATTCAACTATATCGACATCACTGAAAAATACGATGAGTTGGTTGCTAATCCAAACATCCGTAAGACAAAAATTAAAGCCCGTGATTTGGAAACAGAAATTTCTAAATTGCAACAAGAATCTGGTTACCCATATGTAGTCAATATTGATACTGCTAACCGCGCCAACCCAGTTGATGGCAAAATCATCATGAGTAACTTGTGTTCAGAGATCCTCCAGGTTCAAGAACCAAGCTTGATCAACGATGCTCAAGAGTTCATTAAAATGGGAACCGACGTCTCATGTAATCTTGGTTCAACCAACGTGGTCAACATGATGACCTCGCCTGACTTTGGTCGTTCTATTCGTGCTATGGTACGTGCCTTGACCTTCGTTACTGATAGTTCTCACATCGTAGCTGTTCCTACGATCGACCATGGAAATAGCCGAGCGCATACCTTTGGTCTTGGTGCTATGGGACTTCATAGCTATCTTGCCCAACAATTGATCGAGTACGGATCACCTGAGTCTGTTGAGTTCACTAGCATCTACTTCATGCTTATGAACTACTGGACCCTCGTGGAATCAAATAACATCGCGCGTGAACGGGGCGTTACCTTCCACAACTTTGAAAAATCAGACTATGCCAACGGTAGCTACTTTGATAAGTACACGACTGGAGAGTTTGTTCCAAAATCAGAGCGTGTCAAAGAACTCTTTAAAGACATCTTCATTCCTAGTGCAGAAGATTGGGCTGAACTTCGTGATAAAGTGAAAGCAGATGGTCTTTACCACCAAAACCGTTTAGCTGTAGCACCAAATGGTTCTATCAGCTACATCAATGACGTGTCTGCTTCTATCCACCCAATTACACAACGGATTGAAGAACGTCAAGAGAAGAAAATCGGGAAGATCTACTATCCTGCAGCAGGATTGTCGACGGAAACGATTCCTTACTACACTTCTGCCTACGACATGGATATGCGAAAAGTCATCGATGTCTATGCTGCTGCAACTGAGCATGTAGACCAAGGTCTTTCACTGACTCTCTTTATGCGCAGCGATATTCCAAAGGGTCTTTACGAATGGAAAACTGAAAACAAACAAACCACTCGTGACTTGTCTATCCTTCGGAACTACGCCTTTAACAAGGGTATCAAGTCTATCTACTACGTCCGTACCTTTACAGATGATGGTGGAGAAGTTGGCGCGAACCAATGTGAAAGCTGTGTCATCTAAGACACTCTGATCCATTGCTACCAAAAGTCGGTCCGCCGACTTTTTGTGCAGTATTCTAACAATTGTGTTAGAATAACAATGATTGTATGATCGAATGAATTAGAAAAAGAAAGAGATTTCAAATGGAAACTTACTACAAAGCCATTAACTGGAATGCCATCGAAGATGTCATCGATAAATCTACTTGGGAAAAGCTAACCGAACAATTCTGGTTGGATACACGTATTCCTTTGTCAAACGACTTGGACGACTGGAGAAAGTTATCTCTCAAAGAAAAAGACTTGGTTGGTAAAGTCTTTGGTGGTTTAACCCTTCTCGATACCATGCAGTCTGAAACGGGTGTGCAAGCCCTTCGTGCGGATATTCGTACTCCTCATGAAGAAGCTGTCTTTAACAACATCCAATTCATGGAATCTGTCCATGCTAAGTCTTACTCTTCTATCTTTTCTACCTTGAATACCAAGTCAGAAATCGAAGAGATTTTCGAATGGACCAATACCAATCCTTTCCTTCAGAAGAAGGCAGAAATCATCAATGAAATCTACCTCAATGGAACTCCCCTTGAAAAGAAAGTAGCCAGCGTCTTTCTTGAAACTTTCCTCTTCTACTCTGGTTTCTTCACACCGCTCTACTATCTTGGAAACAACAAGTTGGCCAACGTAGCTGAGATCATCAAGTTGATCATTCGGGACGAATCTGTTCACGGAACCTATATCGGCTACAAGTTCCAACTTGGATTTAACGAATTACCAGAAGAAGAACAAGAAAAACTCAAAGAATGGATGTATGACCTGCTCTATACCCTCTATGAAAATGAAGAAGGCTATACAGAGAGCCTCTATGACGGTGTGGGCTGGACAGAGGAAGTCAAGACCTTCCTTCGCTACAATGCTAACAAAGCCCTTATGAACTTGGGACAAGATCCGCTCTTCCCTGACTCAGCAGATGATGTCAACCCAATCGTTATGAACGGAATCTCAACCGGAACATCCAACCACGACTTCTTCTCTCAAGTCGGAAACGGTTACCTTCTCGGTGAAGTAGAAGCTATGCAGGATGACGATTATAACTACGGTTTATAAGTCAAAAACCTTTCCAGATGGAAAGGTTTTTTTATTGCAATCTTTTTCTAATTGGGTACGTTTCTTTTTTTGAAAAAAGAGAGGTTGGGACAAAAGTCCTAGCCTCTCCTATTCATTACAATTTACCTGCTACTGCATCCAACAATTCTTGGATTTTCGCTTGGTTGCTTCCTCCTGCCATGGCCATGTCTGGTTTACCACCACCACGTCCATCGACGATTGGAGCCAATTCTTTGACAAGGTTTCCTGCATGCACATCTTTTGTCTTGCTAGCTACAAGAACATTGACTTTGTCACCGATAGCTGCAACTAGGACAAGCACATCAGAGTAGTCTTTTTGTTTCCAGTTATCCGCAAAGGTACGAAGGGCACCTGCATCTGATACAGAAACTTGACTAGCAATGTAACGGTGGCCGTTTGCTTCTTGAACATTCTTGAAGACATCACCTGCCGCTGCTGCTGCAGCTTTTTCCTTCAATTCTGCATTTTCTTTTTGCAATTGACGGAGTTGTTCTTGAAGACCTTCCACCTTGTGAGGGACTTCTTTGAGTTGAGGTGCTTTCAAGGTTGCTGCGACTGCTTTCAGTGCATCTTCTTGTTTACGGTAGGCTTCGAAGGCTTCTTTACCAGTTACTGCCAAGATACGACGAGTTCCTGATCCAATCCCTTCTTCTTTAACAATCTTGAAAAGACCGATCTCAGAAGTATTGCCAACGTGGGTACCACCACAAAGCTCGACTGAGTAGTCACCAATGGTGACAACACGGACTTCCTTACCGTATTTCTCACCAAAGAGGGCCATAGCTCCCATTTCTTTAGCTGTATCAATATCTGTCTCAACTGTTTCTACAGCGATCGCTTCCCAAATCTTTTCATTGACTTGTTGTTCAATGGCACGCAATTCTTCAGGAGTTACCGCTTGGAAATGAGTGAAGTCAAAACGAAGGAATTCTACTTCGTTAAGAGATCCTGCTTGAGTAGCATGGTGGCCAAGGATATTGTGAAGAGCTGCATGGAGTAAGTGAGTCGCTGTGTGGTTTTTCATGACACGATGACGACGGTTCGTATCGATTGCCAAGGTATATTCTTGGTTCAAAGCAAGTGGAGCATGAACTTCAACGGTATGAAGAGCTTGTCCGTTTGGTGCTTTTTGAACGTCTGTTACAGTCGCTACGACATTTCCTGTAGCATCCAAGATTTGACCATGGTCAGCAACCTGTCCACCCATTTCAGCGTAGAATGGAGTTTCTGCAAAGATCAGTGATGCAGTTCCTTCTGAAACAGCTTCTACTTCTGCGTTATCTGCTACGATAGCCACTAATTTTGAAGGCAATTGGCTAGCATTGTAGTTAAAGACGCTCTCAACAGTGATATTTTGAAGGGTTTCGTTTTGCATCCCCATGGATCCGCCTTTGACAGCTGACGCACGCGCACGTTCTTGTTGTTCCTTCATAGCTGCTTCAAAACCTTCACGGTCAACTGTCATACCAGCTTCTTCAGCGATTTCTTCTGTCAACTCCACTGGGAATCCATAAGTATCGTAGAGTTTGAAGACATCTTGACCAGCGATAACCGTTTGACCTTTTTCTTTCAAGTCTGCTACGATTGTTTCTGCAAAGTGTTGACCTGAGTGAAGGGTACGAGCAAATGACTCTTCCTCGCTCTTCACAATTTTCTCGATAAAGTCACGTTTTTCAAGCACTTCTGGATAGTAGCTTTCCATGATTTTACCAACGGTTGGAACCAGTTTGTAAAGGAAAGGCTCATTGATGCCCAATTTTTGACCATGCATAGATGCACGACGAAGAAGACGACGAAGGACATAACCACGGCCTTCATTTCCAGGGAGAGCCCCATCACCGATAGCAAATGAAAGAGAACGGATATGGTCTGCGATGACCTTGAAGCTCATGTTGTCACCATCTTGGTCGTAAACTTTACCAGACAATTTTTCCACTTCACGGATGATTGGCATGAAGAGGTCCGTTTCAAAGTTAGTTTTCGCCCCTTGGATCACGGCTACCAAACGCTCCAAACCAGCGCCCGTATCAATGTTCTTGTGTGGCAATTCCTTGTATTCACTACGAGGTACAGCTGGATCTGCGTTAAATTGTGACAAAACGATATTCCAGATTTCGATGTAACGGTCGTTTTCGATATCTTCTGCAAGGAGGCGAATACCGATGTTTTCTGGGTCAAAGGCTTCCCCACGGTCGAAGAAGATTTCTGTATCTGGTCCAGAAGGTCCAGCACCGATTTCCCAGAAGTTGTCTTCAATTGGGATCAAGTGACTTGGATCTACACCCACTTCAATCCAGCGATTGTAAGAATCCGTATCAGCTGGGTAGTAGGTCATGTAGAGTTTGTCTTTGGGGAAGTCAAACCATTCAGGACTTGTCAAAAGTTCATAAGCCCAAGTGATGGCTTCATCACGGAAGTAATCACCGATTGAGAAGTTACCCAACATTTCAAACATGGTATGGTGACGAGCTGTTTTTCCTACGTTTTCAATATCGTTGGTACGGATGGCCTTTTGCGCATTGGTAATCCGTGGGTTTTCAGGGATGATAGTCCCATCAAAGTATTTCTTAAGGGTTGCTACCCCTGAGTTGATCCATAAAAGGGTTGGATCGTTGACAGGAACCAAGCTAACAGATGGTTCTACTGAGTGACCTTTGGTAGCCCAGAAATCAAGCCACATTTGGCGGACTTGTGCACTAGATAATTGTTTCATGTTTTCTCCTCTATTTCATGTTTTCTATTGGTTGGCTTAAGAGCCATTTTCAGTCATTTCTACATAGTCAATTGCAAGACATAAGGAAATCACGAGATTGGCATATTTTTCTTCATAGACAGCTACCTGATAAGTCGACGTCAAGGTAAAGACTTGTTTGCTAATCTCTGCAACCAGCTGGTCCCGATCATCCAATAACTTGAAATTCAAATCCCAGATATTGCCTTCGATGCGTAGTCCTAAATTAGAAATATCGTACTTATCACGGAATAAGGTCAGTTTTTTACGGATGAAAAAACTGGAGCCATCCGCCAACTCTACAGTGAATTGGGGTAAGAGGCTAAAGGTTTTCTTCGTGATATGGCTAATCTTCTGGCCTTCCACATCAAATACAGTAAAGGTCTTAGGAATCTTAAAAAATGAACCTTCTACATGGTATTCTACCATTCCCAGATCATTTTTGATGTCAAAGCGTTCCCCTCCAAGTCGAAACTTTTGTTTGACCAGATACGATTTCATCAGTTTCCTCCTGCAAATCCATAGGAAGGCCTTTCTCTTATTAGAAAGGATCTCCGGTAGAAGATGCTGAAAAAAAGACAAGCTCACTAACGAAGGGCGAAAAACCGCGGTACCACCTTCATTCAATGAACTTGTCATTCTCTTATTCTTATGCAATTGTATGATTGAGTAGCATGATTTCCTAGCTTAGATGGCTCGCAGCACCGCCATTTCTCTGGACTAAGATGACTGAAAATCAATTCCCAACTCTGCTATTATACCGTTTTTTAAAGTTTGAGTCAACTGGTAAAGAAGAGTAAGTTCCTTACTTTATTGTACACTAATTTCAAGTCCGATTTTTGAAATTGCTTCCTCAATTTCATCTAATGATACTAAAAACCATTCTTTAGGAACAAAATTCTCTCCATTTGGAGCTATTAGCTCCACTTCCAATTGTTTATCTGCAAAATAATGATGAAGAGTAGTTTCAAGTTTTCTAGCGCTAAAATTCTGAACCTCAAAACTGGCTACTAATTGAACCGGAGCATAAAGATAGGTTCCTTCTCTTTCTGCATTTGCTAACCGTTTTGTAATTTGATCCTCTGTAAAACCGATTTTATAGAGATTACTGATATTGGCAATTTGAGGATTGCTACTCAAAGATTTCACCACATAGATATATCCAGTTGTAATTCGTTCACTCGGACTGATGCCAGTCATCACATCATCTATCAATTCGGTTACCATTCGTCCATGTCGGGTTCTATCGTGTAAATTTGAGACAAAAGAACGGAGTAAGGCCTTCTCATTTTCTGTACCATTTTCATATACGAGATGAAGTTCAGCATTTGTATAGCCATTCTTGTCAGTGAAGTCTTCTCCTTTAGAAACAACATAAACCATTACTCCATTATCCACATAGAACATACCAGGTTTAATTTCTTTTTCTTTTATCACATCAGACTTTCTGACTTGACGACGACCTTCACTAATTTCATCATGAACATGAGTAAATAATTCTTGATAATCTTCAAAATTGCCCATCCGTTTACGTGTTCGTGTTTTATCACGCGCTTGAATCGTTCGTTTATAACGTGAAACATCAAATAAAGATTTTTCAGCACTATTCACTGACTCAAACAATTCATCTGATAAAATTTCTTTTAAACTAGTAGGACTTGAAATAGGAGTATCAGACTCAACTACATCTATTTTTAGTAACCCAAATTCATCATAAGGTTCTAATTTTCGGATACTATCAGGAGATTTTCTAATACCGTTCAATCGTGAATACAAACTACGTTCTTTAATATCTCTGGACTTTTGCGGTTCATGCCCATTATTTTCTCTCACCCAATCAACAATTTCTATAAATTTTTCAACTTCACGGTCTGCAACTTTTTTTTCCTTAGGTTTTAAAGGAGATACTAATTTTTCAAAATCAGAATCATTAAAAATATCTTCTAAATTTTTAAAATCAGTCATTATCACTCTCCCTCTTCATCCGAGCTAACTGGAGCAATGCATAAGCAAGTCTCTGTTCGTACATATCATTACTTGATTTATCAGGATAGCGATTATTTTCTCTATGAAATTGCTTAATTTGAGGATAAAGAATCAAAAGCTCTTCTTCAGAAAACTCCATTTTTTTACCATCCATATAATCTTGAATCAGTCTCAAAGTTGGAGCATCGATTTCGCGTGAAATAACTTCATATGCTCTTTGGAAAGGATTGACACTATCAATCAAATCAATAGATAATTCATCAATATTCACAAATTTATCTGCCATTTTTAGAAAATCCGTTTGTCCTACTCCCACTTTCCGTTCAGCTGATTGGACTACAGATTGGGTAATAAATTGTTGACGAACCTCTTCAACTTCCTCACCACTTAAGTCTGGATAAATTTGTTTAATGATTGCCGGAATCATCTGCTTATTAATCACGTCTGCATCTGTACCTGCAGCAATCGCAGTTTGAATACGAGGCTCTTGAAGTATGCTAGCACGTAAATCATTCATATCATTTTCTATGATATCCTTTGTTCTTTGTGTACTAGGGTCTTTTAAACCTTTCACAAAGATTTCTGCACCAGAAAATTTCTGATCTTCTCGGTCTTTGCGCTTGAACTTGAAATTTGGTGCTAAAACAGATTCCATTAATAAACTAGCTGTAATAGCCTTCATAACATTATTTACAGCAAAGAAAACTTCATCATCTTGAGCATCTGGTTGAGCAATGAGGTTAGTAAATTGGGCATGTGTCTTATTAGAACAATCGCGTGTTATTCGACCTATAATCTGAACAATTTCTGTTAGCGACTGACGATAACCAATCGTTAAAGCATACTCAGCATAAGGCCAGTCAAAACCTTCTTTAGCCATACCTAGTGCGATAATAATATCTAGATCATCTAAACTAGTCATATTATTTAGATAGTCCTGTACTTTTTCACGACCTTCTTCTGTAACAAGGTCAGCGACCTTCAATACACGACCTGTTTCCTCGGTTACCAACCATAATCCAGTCTTAGGATCTGGGACTGCTTGCCCTAATTCGTCTAAAATTCGGTCAACTTCATCATACTTATCCTTGGTTGACTCACCTGAATTAACATTGGGAATATGAATAATGGTTTTCTTACTTGTATCAAGTACTTCGTGCAAAGTATCCGTATAACGACCACGATAAAATTTATAACCCATGGCAAAACTTTTCAGATATTGGTATCCCTCCAATTGTTCATAATAAGTATAGGATACCTTGTCAAATTTTTGCTCATCTTCAGGTGCCAAAATTGGTACAGAATCTCCACGAAAGTAAGAACCAGTCATAGCTACTACATGAGCTGTTGAATTGCCTAATATATTTCTTAAGGCATTTCCTAAAACTGAATTATCATCTTGAGATACATGATGAAATTCATCGATAGCTAAAAGAACGTCATTAAAATCACTATCAGCTAGCTGTTCAAAGGCAAAACGCAAGGTAGCATGCGTACAGATTAGAACTTTATCGTCAGGCGACTCTGAATGCATAAAGTCTACAAACTGTTTTACCTTACTTTTGCTGGTTCCTTGTTCAGTCAAATTATTTTTTTGAAGGACTTCCCAATCCCAGTAAAAACCATATTCAGTCAATTTAGTTGAACGAAACGATTTTCCGATAGACCTTTCTGGAACTGCTATTATAGCTTTTTTCAGGCCTTGAGCATGTAGTTTATCAAGAGCAATAAACATCAGAGCTCTTGACTTACCAGAGGCAGGAGGCGCCTTAATCAGTAAGTGTTGAGAAGTTCTCTTAGCATATACGCGCGCCTGCATTTCACGCATACCAAGTGCATTATTTGATTGACTAGCACCTGTACCATTATAATTAATTTCAAATATATTTGAGGTCATTTCGCTTCCTTTTCTGTCATTTCTTTATATAGATTCAATAAAACACTGAGTCGTTCTTCATCTGATTCGAAAGGCTTTTGCTGGTAGGCACGTTCTACGATACCATCAATTTTTTCATGTGCTTGACGGAGACGTTCGTTCATCGGTTTATTAGCGCCACCATACAACTCAGCCAAGGTTCCACCTTCTTCTTCTCGAACATCCAGCATTTCAAAAACAGCTTCCTCAAGCATATTTTTCCGAGCATCTGAAAGTTCTGGAAGTGGGAATGTATTATAGACCAGTCCAGCTGAATAACGATAATCTGTCTTTAATTTACCACCAATTGAACGAAGCCAAACCATGTGCATTTTGGATTCTAAGATACCAAGAAGCCAGATAGGAGCATTATAAATAACCATGGCAGAATCTGATACAATTGTATCAGATTCAATAAATCCCATAGGTACATAAGTACGAGATTCTGATGATACACGCGGAACAATAATAGCTTGACAACCTTCTATATCGCCTTTTTCATATGCTTCGTCCCATTCGCCCCGTTGTACAAATTTCCACGGCGTAGACGCAGTTTCTCTTGTTCCAGCAGCCTTAGAATTCATGCGTTCTTGCCTTACATTTTCAAATAATTGATGGAATTCATGGATCTTATCTAATTTAGTATATTCATCTTGATCAATCCAAATAGTATATCTAAAATTTCCATTGATATACTCATCTGCTCCAATATACTTTTTAAAATACACTTCAGTTTCAGGATATCTTTGAACTAATATATTTTTATCGTCATTTGTCAGTATTAGATATTTACTTCTTGGCATATTCCCAAAGACTATTTTTGGAAAATTATTTAACTTCTCTGAATCATTGTGATTAGATACAATAATATCATCTGCAAAAGCTAGATAGGGATTTATATTCTTTCCATAACTTTCTCCCTTATCACTATATATAATTCTTTTCTTATCAATTTTATTTGAAAATCCAATGATAGTAACTGTTACCCCTGCATTATGGGCCGCGCTATTGTTCCATTTAAAAGATTGATACGCAAAGGAAATTTGACCATATCGTAGAAGGACATTCCACAAAATTGAAACTTGTTCACCTTGATTAATAGAATTTGTTGTTACAAAAGCATATTGAGCATTTTTCCCATAAATAAGGTGAGTTGCCTTATAAAACCATCCCGAAATATAGTCTAATTTTTTAGAAGAAATTTCTGAACAAATCACACTTTCTAGTTCCTTCTTTTGTTCCAAGGTCATTTTTTTAGAGCCTATATACGGCGGATTCCCAAATATATAAACTTCGTCATCTTCCTTAGCATTTAACATAGTTTCCCAGTCAATTCTTAGAGCATTCCCACAAACGATATTTCCAGCTTCTCTTAAGGGGAGTAGTCTTGGATGAACATCAGCAAGTGCTTCTTCCATCTCCACATTCATCTGGTGTTCCGCTATATACAAGGATAGCCTTGCTACTTCATGAGCAAAATCATCCAATTCAATTCCTGAAAACTGAGATAGAGAAATCTTAGAGGCATCAGCAAGCAATTCCCCTTGATAGACAGCTTTTTCATTTAAGGCTTCACGAATTTCACGCTGTTTGACTAAGATATTAATCTCTAAACGACGAAGTTCTTTATAGGTAATGATGAGGAAATTTCCAGAACCACAGGCAGGGTCTAAAAACTTGATAGATGACATACGAGTGAGTAACTCTTCTAACTTGGGTAAGAGTTGTCGCAATTCCTTGCGACGATGGTCCTCGCTAAAGTCACCACCTCCTATATAGTAATCAGCTCGTTCTTCCAATTCCGTATATGCTACTCGTAAATTATCTAAAAACAGTGGTTTGATGACCTTCATAATATTGGGCACGCTAGTATAGTGCATACCCGATGTTGATCTTGCTTCTGCATTTGCTACCGTTTGGATCATTGAGCCCAAAATATCTGGATTGATTTCATTCCAGTTTAGCAATTCCCCTGCTTCAATGAGTAATTGACGAGTTCTTTTATTAAAAATAAGATCATGATGTGGCTCCGAAAAAAGTTTACCATTTACATAAGGAAAATCTGATAACCACGACTCTAAATCCTGACGACTAAAGTCAGGCATATCTAAAACAGTAAATAGCTTTCTAATACATTCATTCAAGTCAGAACCATCTTCGGATGTCCTCATCTTAATAACATTTGTGAAAGCTCCCTTAGAGATAATATTTGTATCTTCTGCAAATAATAGAAAAAGAACACGAATCAAAAATAGATTAAATGATTTACCATCAGTTTCAGTAATGGCTAGTTCAGGATTGATAGAAATTAGCTCATCATAAAGTTTAGTAAAACGTTCTGCAGCTTTTACATCGGCAGGATTTTCCTTCTCATAATCAATCTTTTCAATACCATTCCAGGGCAAGAAGAAATCACAATAGGCTGGTAAATCATCAAAAGTAATTGCTAAAGTTAACTCTGTCTGTGTATCCTTTGCATATAATTCTTGAAAATCTGTTGTAATAATAAATCGAGGTTTACGAGCCTGTCCCGACATCTCTTTATCAATCTCAGTTAACGCAAGAAAAGGTTGGCTTTCAACTTTACGAAAATACAATTTGTTTTTTATTATAAAATCATTAGAAGCAGTTTTACTTGCTCTTGTTATGGTCGTTTTAGTAATATCAAACAATGAAACAAAATCAACAATAAATGTCGATTTATTAAGATTTTCTACTAAAACCTTGGTTCTATCCTCAATCTCAGTGATATTTAATAACTTTTTAGCCATTAGATACCTCCAAGAAACGCAAAAAGCCTACTGTATTTTCAGTAGGTTTCAGTATATATTTTCTACATTTTTTTATTAGGTTATATATATATATATGCATTTGCGTGGTCCGGCTCATTTTGAACTCCTTTAGAATTAAATTTTCAGAGATGCTATAAACAATTCTAATAACTCTCAACCTAAAACTATTATACCATGATTTCTATTTTTTCTAAAAAACGAACCAGCTGTTACTGATTCGTTTTCTTTTATATACTCCTACTTCCGAGACATCTTAAATTGTAGGAAGAGGTCGCTGTAGATTCCTGTCCATTTATGGACAAATTTCTCATAAACTTCTAAGTACTTCATAATTTCTGCATCCGGAAAAAAGAATTATCCTTATTTAGAAGATGAGCTGCCTTCTGTGGTTGCACCAATATTTTGCATGTATTGGTTGAAGGTTGCCTTGAAGGCATCATCTTTCACCTTGATATTGGCATTTGTCATTGCTTTGGCAATGATGCTACGGATAAAGTTGGCATCATTTTTACGTCCTGCCGTCAGAATTTCTTTCAAGCGTTTTTCGTATTTCTTCCAGTCAGATCCTTTTTCTTCCTTCTTAGTTACTTTAACGATATAGTAGGCACCAGCGTTGTTTTGACTAGCAGGAACAATGACAACATCAGAAATACCATTTACATCAAGCTTAGAAGCTGCTTCCTTGACACGGGTTGGAACCGTTGTTGTTCCAGAGTCAAAGGTAATTTCTCCACCCTTATCTTTGGTGCTAGCATCTGTAGAGTTTTCTTTGGCAATTTGTGCAAAGTCTGCGCCTTCAGCTTTTACACTTGCAAGAACTTCATTGGCTTTTTCTTCTGAATCCAATTTAATCACATTTGCAGTGATTTCTGGTGTATAAGTTTCAAAGGCTTTTTTATAAGCTTCGTCTGTCAATTCTTTTGAAATAGCTTGGTCAACCGCATACTCTAACAAAAGATTGCTACGGATTTGTTGTTTGTTGGTTTCTTCTGTCAAACCTTGTTGAGTGAGGTAGCTATTGAAGGCTTCACCCAATTGTTTTTTCTGCTCATCAACTTTTTTCTCAACATCTTTGTCTGAGACTTTTGACCCGTATTCTTTTTCAAATACTTTATTAATGGTCATTTGGAAAAGGTATTGTTGTGCACCTTGGTTGTGTTTGATTTCATCATAGAAATCACCAACAGTGATCGTGTCACCCTTCATGGTGACGATATCTTTGTCACTGCCACTTTTTGCACAAGCTGCTAGCGCTACGACTGATAAAAGGGTCACCGCTCCAGCTACAAATTTTTTCTTCATGTTTATTTCTCCATTCTAAAATTCACTGCTACTATTTTACCACAAAATCAAAAGAATAACTTAAATAATTCTAAAAGCTACTCTTCTGTCGGCAAAGAAACCTTTTCCTGATTTTTACGAATCATAAGAATGCCGTCACCGAGGGGAATCAGACTGGCTGTCAAGCCAGGATGATCCAAAGTGGCATCAAAGAGACGTTGCAAGCCTCGATAGATGGTGCGTTGTCCACGACGAACTTCCATGATATCACGCGCCACATCTCCTCCTTGAAAGATATCGTCCAAAATCACGACTCCTCCAACTTCCAATCGTTTGAGAACTTCTGGAAGAAAGACGATGTACTTAGACTTAGCCGAATCCATAAAAATCAAGTCAAAGCGTTGCTCAATATGCTCCAGCAGGTCCACCGCATCCCCCTCTAAGAGGGTGATCTGCTTGCGTTGATCAAAACGAGCAAAGTTTTCTTTAGCAAAACCAATCATTTCCTCGTTGCGATCAATGGTCATAATCTTTGCATCCGGCACTTGCTCCGCCATCAAGAGGGCCGAAAAGCCGATCGCTGTCCCAATTTCTAAAATAGACTTGGGCTGCATGGTCTGCAAAAAGAGACGAAAGAAAGCGACCGTTTCATGAGGGATAATGGGAATATTTTCCCGACGAGCAAATTCTTCTAGCTCCTTTAAAGCATCGGTTACCGGTGCTTGGCGCTCCCGCATAAAGGAGACAATTTCCTCCTTCACAACTGGTCTGCGCATATTGTGGTTAGCATTTTTACTATAAGACTCAACCATCTTAGGCCAATCCTAATTTTTCAACCAGGGCCTCAAATTCATTGAGACGACGTTCAAAGACTTCAAAGGCTGCATTGAGGTAGTCTTCTTTTTCCATATCGACACCCGCCTTGCGGATCACGTTGAGTGGATAATCAGAATTTCCGGCCTTCAAATACTCTAGGTATTTGTCCTTATCTTCCTGTGTTCCATGCACAATTTTCTCAGCCAAGGCAGAGGCTGCTGCAAAACCAGTTGAATATTGGAAAACATAGTAGTTATAGTAGAAATGAGGAATGCGAGCCCATTCGTATTGGATTTCTGGGTTATCTTCTTTTGAAAGACCATAATATTTCTCGTTCAAGTCTGCATACAGCTCATTCAAGAATTCGCTGGTCAAGACTTGTCCTTCTTGGTCGGCCTTGTGAATCGCATGTTCAAACTCAGCAAACTGGGTTTGACGGAAGACTGTACCACGGAAGCCATCCAAGAAATGGTTGAGAATGGCAAAACGGGTTTCATCATCTTCTACTTCTGCCAATAATTGCTCGGTCAAGATATTTTCATTTGTTGTGGAAGCAATCTCAGCAAGGAAGATAGAATAATCCCCATAGACATAAGGTTGGGTTTCACGGGTATAGCTAGAATGCATACTGTGGCCAGTCTCATGCACTAAGGTGAAGAGATTATCCAATGTATCTTGCCAGTTCAACAACATAAAGGCATTGGTGTCGTACGATCCACCTGAATAAGCTCCTGAGCGTTTCCCTTGGTTGACATGGACGTCGATCCAACGTTCAGTGAAGGCGCGCTTCACGCGTGATAGGTAGTCATCACCAAGCACCGCCAAAGCCTGCTCAGATTTAGCAAGAGCTTCCTCATAGGTGAACTTGTAATCAGTAGAAGACAGTGGCGTGTAGACATCATACATCTTCAAATCTTCAATTCCCAAGATTTTTGAGCGGAGTTTCACGTAGCGTTGCAAGAGTGGCAAGTGCTTGTTCACCGCTTCTACCAAACTATCATAGACGCTTTCTGGGATAAAGTTAGCAGAAAGAGCTGCCTCACGCGCACTTGAGAATTTGCGAACCTTGGCATTGTAATTGTGAACCTTGACGTTGGTCTGAAGGGTCTTAGCATAGGTGTGTTGGTACTGTTCGTAGACACCATACAAAGCCTGGTAAGCTTCCTTACGGACTTGGCGGTCCTTCGACTCAACCAAAGAAATATAGTTTCCATGTGTCAACTGAACTTCTTGGCCTTGGTCATCCTTCACCATTGGGAAGACAATATCTGCATTGTCCAAGATCTCAAAAGTTTCACCCGCTGCAGCAAAGATTTCACCTGCTCCTGCTAACAATTCTTCTTCTTTTTGAGAAAGGACATGCTCTTTGGTTTTGAGCAATTTGTCAAAGTAATGAGCATAAGCTTCTAAAGCAGGGACTTCTTTCAAGAAGTTGGCATATTGCTCTTCGGTGATCTCCATAAATTCTGGTTCGTAGAAGGCAAAGGTCTCCCCTAAAAGGCTGTATAGGGACATGGCTTTTGATTGGAATTCTTGGTATTTGGCTACGCGTGTGTCCTGGTCATTCTTCATATGGGCGTAGACATAAACCTTCTCCAAACGACGGCTCAAGTCCAAATAAACTTCTGTGGTTTCTAATAGGTTGGCTGGAGAAGACAATAAAGAACCTGCAAAATGAGCAGCATCTTTAATGGCTGCAGCTAAGGCAGTTGCTTCTTCCTCCCAAGCTTGGTCTGTCGCAAAAATGGTCGACAAATCCCATTGGTATTTTTCATCAATTTCATTTCGTTGTTTTACCATTACAAAAATCCTCCAATGCTTCTATTCTATCACAATATTACCATTTGGGGGTATTTGATTGACAGAAATTTAAGCTTTCCAGTTCTGATAAAAACGAGGTGAATAAAGAGTCTGCGTCGCTTTCATTCCAGTTGAACGATAGTAGGTCATAAAGTTCTGATAATAGGCTTGCCAGTCTCCCCTAATCTGAATAAAATTCCTAGACTTCAGTGGCCGACACAGGGGATAAAAGGCTTCCAAGTCCAACTCCAGGAGATGCTTTCCTTTCAGATAGAGTTGTTCTTGGAGGGCCATCCACTTAGGATGCCGGTAATACAGCTGTTGACGAAGATAGTCCTTAAACTGTCTGTCTAGAGAGACCGTCATTCGTTGCAAGCCTTGTTGGGCATAGGGGGTCCGCAAAACATCTAACAAATTCCCTCCATAAAAAGGAAAATGTTGAGTCCGATAATGAAGACGCCCTCGCAAGTCTTGATGGATCAGATAGTGGAGCCGAACTTCCTGTTGCTCTAGATCCAACTCCCAGAGATGAAAGCCCCTATTTTGACTAAAATAGACAAAACCTTCTTGCAGAGCTGACAGGCTTTTCTTGAGCCATAAGTTTTTCCCTAGCAACCAGTAAACTTGATAACCATGCTTGCGATAGGCATCGCTCCGTTCTTTTAAACGCTCCATGGACAAGGAACTACATTGCACTTCTAAGGCAAGCTTTTGATCTGGAAGGAGAATATCCGCAATCTGTTGGAAAACCTGCAGAGAACTTTCTACTTCAGCATTGGAGTGTTGCTTGGCCCATTGATAAAGTGCCAGCTTTAACTCCAAATGCTCTGGACTCTCCGTTTCATGATGGAAGGGGCAAGCCTCTAAGCTAACGTGAGCAAAATGAGGACGCATCACGGACCCTTTCTTTAAGCGAACTTCCTTTCCACACAGGAGACAGAAAAAGGGACCCTCCTTTTTCATCGGAACCTTCTCCAAACAATTCCAACGCTGTTGCTTTGCATCAGCCGCAATAAACATATCATCACCTCCACTTATATAATTCGTAATAGGGGATACTTATATAAAGGAGACAGAAAAAAAGGAGGCAAGCTCCTTTTTTAGATATGATCTTATTTACATGTAAAGCGAATGTTCATCCATCCTAGACGAGACTTTACATAACGTCCCCCGCTTATTGATCTGACTCACTCGTTTTCTCATCTGATGCCGGATCGGGAGTTTCCGATGATGGGGAGGTCCCATTTTCAGATGCTTCAGCTTGTTTTCGAGCCGTTTCGAATTTTTCGACAATGGTTGCACGAGTATCTTCTGGGACATCGGTATCTTCAGGCCCTATCGTATCCATGAATTCATTAAAACGGGCCTTGCTCGTTTCCATTTTCTCCTTCAAGTCTTTCAGGTAAGTCTCATAGGTCTCTTTTGCAGAGCCCGTGAGGGATGCTCCTGCTTCTTCCGAATGAGCAACTGTTCGGTCCGTCATCAAAGCATAGAGAGCTTTAAAATCCCCAACCGTTCTGGCATTTTCAAGTTCCTCATCTGTATACAAAACAAAAGGAGACTCTGTGGATCCTTTCAAGCTGGTCACTTTCTTGCCCTGAGAAGCGCTAGAAGACTGGGTTGTTTTCTGAACTGACTTTTCACTGGACGAGGTCCCTTCTTGATTCGAGCAGGCTACTAGCCCAAGCGCTCCCAATAAAGCAGCCATTGATAATAGTCTTTTTTTCATTCAATCTCTCCTTTTTATCATTCCACTACCATTCTAGCATCAAGCCAGGTTGCCGTCAATTCATACCTGTCCCCTGATTCTTTAAAAAAAGACCAGAGATCAGTCTATCTCCGGTCTATCGATTTAGCTTTTGACAAAAAGTCCAATGCTACCAATCTATTTATTCATCTGAATCGCTATCTTCATCGTCTGAGTCTTGGTCAACTGGTGACTCTGATGAGTCTTTGGCAGAGTCGCGAGCATCCTTCAACTGTTCAATAAAGGTTTCACGAAACTCTTTTGGAACTTCCGCATTATCATCCCCATAACGCTCAACAGCTTTATTGAAGGCTTCCTTAGTTTGTGCAAGAGTCTCCTTAAGCGTATCTGCTACTTGAGCAAATGACTCTTTGGCACTTTCAGGAAGAGATTCCATCGATTCAGTCATCAGGCGATTGGATTCATCCACGATTTTTGCGAAGCACTTTTTAAAATCACCAACTGTTTTTAATTTTTCAAGCTCTTCGTCTGATGGGAAGATATCATTTGTTGTTTGAGAGTTAGTATTAGAAGAAGTCTTTTCTGCCTTTGATGAGCTAGAAGATTTGCTTGTTACCTTTTCTGTCTTCTCAGTAGATGAAGAAGCTTCGGTTTTTACTTCTTGCTTACCTGAACAAGCCGCAAGCGAAGCAACTGCCAATAAAGCGGTAGTAGATAAAATCAATTTTTTCATTTGATAACTCCTTTAATATTGATTCGAGTCCATTTTAGCATCAAATAATTTTATCGTCAAATCAATTACTAGTTCATGATAGTTTGTGAAATAATATCCGAATATGGAGGCCCCCACTGCTCTAGCACTACTTCTCTCCTACCTAAAACTGGTTGTTCAGTTGTTTCACTACAAGAAAAAGGCTGGGACAAAAGTCCTAGCCTCTCAATTGTCTTTGGATTGTCGAGCAAGACGCAGTGGTTGAGTGGGCTCTACTACGCTGATTTCATCAACTTTTACAGCCCTACTCAACTGTGCGGAGGTGGGACGACGAAATCGAATTCTAACCAATTACCGATTTCTGTCCCACTCTCTTTTTATTTTCTCTTATATCTTATGTTAAAGAAAATTCTTAGGAAAATGAAGGGAAGGAAGCAAAAAAGCCACATTGGATCCCAGCCTTTTTGACGCGTGCTAGTGGACTTCTGATGGGACGCCTGTACTGAGCTTACAGCCTGTGTTTGCTGAATAGACGGAGAAACAGTTTGCAAGCCATTTGCAATTTGTAGCTGGCCATTTTGAACACTGACCTCTGGATTGGTCCCTCTTTTCACCGTAGCATAGAAAGGTTTTTCTAAGTGATAGGTTTGCCCCTGAATGGTGTGATCCCCCGCCGGCAGCACCTCTTTGTATTCATAATCCTGATAGAGTCTTTCAATCAGGGCATTTCCAATGACGTGGCGCAGGCTCTCTGCAATCTCCACATCGTAATGGCCAACTCCCATAATGACTTGAACAAATCGCTGGTTCCCACGGTTAACCGTCAAGGTGTAATTATAATCTGCGGTCGGACTAGAGCCTGTTTTCAGACCATCCGCTCCCTTAAGAGAATACCTTCCACCTTCTAAGGAATAATTATAATTCTCATGCGTTTCTTCATAATCTGTCCCTTGGAAGAGGGTAATCTTGGCATTTTTGGTGTAGTTGAGGATTTCAGGGAACTCATTGACCATGTGATAGGCCAAAATAGCCATATCTCTCGCTGTTGTTTGGTTAATGGCATGTTGATCATAGCGTGTCGGATTATAGTAGCCATCCAAGACTGCAGTTGGGGCACCATTAGGATTGTTCCACTTGGTATTGGTCATTCCAATTTCCTGAGCCCGCTGGTTCATCAAATCCAAGAATTTATCCGGATCTCCTCCAGACACCTTATTGGCAATCATGATGGTAGCAGCACTTGAAGAAGGAACAAAAATCATATTTAGGAGGGTCGATACCTTGTATTTAGCACCCGCCACAATCGGACTATTGCTCAACTTCTGATTTTGAGAAATGATCACATCCGTATCTGTCGCGGTAATCAGGGTGTCATAATCCAGTTGCCCTTCTTGAATGGCTCTCAGAAGAACATAGACGGACATCAATTTAGCCATACTACCAGAATCACGTGGAGCATCAATATTATCTCCATAAACAATCGCTCCTGTGTGAGCATCAACGACAATATCTGCCTTGGGACGGAAAAATTCATCCACCGATGTCCCTGATTTTTCTGTGATCGACATGATATCTTCTTGTTGGTAAAGATCATCCGCCTTTACTAGCAGTGGGGAACATAGGCAAGCAAGGGAAAGTGTCGCAAATAAGGCACGTTTAATCTTCATTCTCTCTCATTTCTTTCATCATCATCGTTCTCCATTATAGCATAAGTCCCCCTATTCAGAAACACTATTTCCTAATCTTTTTACTCCTTCATGCTCCCAAAGAGACCCGGAGATTTTCCTTTTGGCATCTTTAAAAAGATACTGAGAAGAAGGACGAGGATCAGGACAAGCACCAAGAAGTAACTCATCATTGAAAATCCTCCGTGATCCACAAAGAAAGCCGCTATCGGTTGCAAGAGAATGGTACCAAGATAGCGAACTCCCTGCAGGAGAGCCATGGCTAAGACTAGATCTTTCTTATCCACCTGTTGGGAGATAAAACGTAAAGAGACCATGATCAACACCATCCCCGTCGTATGTTTGGCCAAAAGAGTGACTAGCACTTTTAAGAAGACAGGACTCGGAAGAGCATAGATGAAATACTGGAGTAGGAGAATCCCTATAGGAAGCAAAATTAGTAGACGCAAGGGCCAATGGTCCATAAAACGGTCCGAGAAAAAGATAAGAGGCGCTTCAACAACGACAGATATCGCCACAACCGTAGATGCGATTTGGACAGGGAGCCCACTATCCATCAAGAGAGCTGGAATATAGGTATGGCCGATATTGCCCACACCTGACACAATCCCCATCAAAAGTAAGAAAAAGAGATAGGGACCATTGTGGAGCAAAGGACGGATCGATACAGCTTCTTTCTGTACCCGATTGGTCTTGTCGATACGAATAGCTCCTAAGGTGAAGAAACTAAGAAGGAGTGTTACCAAAACACAATAGTAAACAGACTGGGGGCTAAGATGAGCATAGAGCCAACCAGCTAGCTGCGCTCCAGCAGCATAGCCTAGAGTTCCCCAAACGCGAATTTTTCCAAAAGCATAGGGACTCTGGGTAGCAAAAACTTCCATCATGGGTGCCGTTCCATTTAGACACAGTAAAACCAAACCATAAAAAATCGTCAACCAAAAGTAGTTAGGGGCCCAGATAAAACCACCCACCCCTGCCATGAGGACGACCAAGCTCAAAGTGGTGATTTTAACAATGCCAAATCGTTCATTGATATAACCAAATAAGGGCTGGGCAAGCATGGATAGGAAAAAGGCCGTTGATACCAAATTAGAGACCTGACTGGCTGAATACTGCCGGCCTATAAGATAGACAGAGATGAGAGTCGTAAAGAGAGCAGTCGACATGAAGTAAAACCAATATAAAAATAAATAAGCAGGATAGGAATTTCGAAATGCTTTCATAAGTTTCCTTTCAATTTTAAACAGAAGAGGCAATGACAAAACCCAACTGGATTTCAGTTGAGTTTTGATCATTTATTTTTTGTAGCGATTCTGAGCCTTGAGCGCACGTTTTTTGCGATGGGCCTTTTCTACATACAGAATCATAGCAAGTATACCAATTGGAACCAGAATAACCAGACTTTCAAGCGGGAAGCGGATGGATTTCTTTGTAGATGGTGCCACAGTACTTTGGGTATCTGATTGATCCACTGCTCCTTCTTTTACTGGAAGTCCATCAGAAATCTTTTCTGATAGGGTCATCAAGCCTGAATCCGCCTCTACCTGTCCATCTTTGACAACTAGTTTTGGATCCTCTTCTCCCTTTTTCACCGTAGCATAGAACGGTTGATCTAGCGTGTAGGTCTTTCCATCAATAGTCTGTACACCCTTGTCCAATAACTTTTTATAACTATAATCTGCAAAAGCTTTTTCGATCAAGGCATTGCCAAATGGATGTCGATAGTATTCACCACCCTGGTCAGACCAATCACCAACTCCCATTACGACGGAGATAATTCGTTGGTCCCCTCGTTTAGCGGTTGCGATGTAGTTAAAGGCACCACGAGGACTCGAACCTGTCTTCAGACCATCTACTCCTTCAAGAGCATATCTAGCTCCTGGCAAAGAATAGTTGTAGGTATCAAAGGTTTCCTCATAAGGAGTTCCTTGTTTAACGGTCACCTTAGCCTGATTGGTGTAGCTAAGGATATCGGGATATTCTTTCACGAAATGATAGACGAGAATAGCCAAGTCTCTTGCAGTTGTTTGGTTGGCTGCATCATTTGGATAGTTATAACTGGTATATAAACCTTGGAAGGTTGAAATGGCCGCACCACTAGGATTGTTCCAAACGGTATTGGTCATCCCCAATTCCTTGGACTTTTCGTTCATCCGCTGAATAAAGGCATCAGCATCATGGTTAGAAAGGAGATTGGCCAACATAATCGTCGCCACATTGGAGGATGGAACAGCAGTCATGGTAATCAATTCAGAGACCGTATAATCCACTCCTGCAACGATGTTATTGTTGGAAATCTCATAGATTTTTGACATAGATTGATCCGCAGCCGTTGCAGTGACAACCGTATCTTTAGTGATTTTCCCCTCTTTCATGGATTCGAAAAGCAGATACAGTGTCATGAGCTTACTCATACTTGCAGGATCCCGCACTTCATCAATATTGTCTCTCCACAAAACATCTCCGGTATTCGCATCGATGACGAGGGAAGACCTTGGTCGGTTATAGGCCTGCACATGATCATTGGGATACATTTTTTGCGCCATATCCACTAGCTCATCCGCTGCGATCGACAAGGGCTGGAGCAAAGATAAGACGACAATTCCTAAAACGAGCAACTTCTTCTTCAAAATATATTTTCCTCAAATATAGAATTTTATCTTATTGTACCATACTTCAAGCTATAAAAAAACCTATCTTCCAGGATAATTCAGATAGGTCTCTCTATTTTAACTGCTTACAGTAGGCTCAAGGCTGCTTGGTCTGCAATAATGACGACATCTGGGTGTCCTTGAAGAGCACTCGCTGGTAAACTCTCTGTTTTTGGACCATTGACCATTCCTGCGATTGCTTGAGCTTTTGATTCGCCATAGGCAAAGAGAATAATGGACTTAGCGGCGAGAATGTTTGCAATCCCCATTGAAATGGCTTGAGTCGGAACATCTTCAATTTTTTCAAAGAAGCGAGAGTTGGCTTCAATCGTTGATTGATCCAAATGGACCAAATGCGTTTGGCTGTCAAATGGTGTACCTGGTTCGTTAAAACCAATGTGGCCATTGCGACCAATCCCTAGAATTTGCAGATCTACTGGATTTTGGGCCAAAATTTCATTGTAATGAGCTGTTTCTTCTTCTGCAGTATCTTCATTTCCTTTTGGAAGATAGCTAACTTTAAAAGGTTTCTCATTGAATAAATTTTCCTGCATAAAATAACGATAGGATTGAGGATCTTCACCCGTCAAGCCGACATACTCATCCAAGTTGACACTGACCATGTCTGAAAAATCCAAGTCACTTTCTCGAATCAATTTATAAAATTCAAGTGGACTGCTTCCAGTCGCAAGCCCCAGCGTTTTCGCACCTTGTTCTAACTTTTCTTTTAACAGGTCAAAAGCAACCTGTCCTCCTTCAATTTGATTGGCTACTTCAATAACTTTCATGATGAAACCTCCACTTATTTCTTATATTCATTATATGGTATAGACCAATTTTTGTCAAGCGCTTTCTTCATGCTAGACAAGGAATTTTTCACTTCTCTCCGTCAAAATTCAGCTAGTCATTTCCTTTGTTTCACTCTTATTTCATGATATAATGGGGAAGGTTAAATGTAAGAAATAGAAGAATTTAGAAACAAGGAGAGACCATGAATACAAACGACTTTGATTTCCACCTCCCTGAGGAGTTAATTGCGCAAACTCCTCTAGAAAAGCGCGATGCCTCCAAACTACTGATCCTCAATCGCCAAACAGGTCAGATGGAAGACCAGCATTTTGATGCCATTATCAATGAGTTAGAACCAGGGGATGCTTTGGTGATGAACAATACCCGTGTCCTTCCTGCTCGTCTCCATGGGGTCAAACCAGATACAGGGGGACATGTGGAGCTTCTCCTCTTAAAAAATATCGAGGGCGATCAATGGGAGGTTCTTGCTAAACCTGCCAAACGTCTTAAAGAGGGAGGAATTGTCAGTTTTGGAGATGGACGTCTCCAAGCGACTCTCATCAAGAAATTGGAACACGGAGGCTGTATCGTAGAGTTTTCTTATCAAGGGATTTTCCTTGAAGTCCTGGAAAGCCTAGGAGAAATGCCTCTACCACCATACATCCATGAAAAATTAGAAGATCAGGAACGCTACCAGACGGTCTATGCCAAAGAAAATGGATCTGCCGCCGCTCCAACTGCTGGCCTCCATTTTACACCTGAGCTGTTACAAAAAATTGAAGACAAAGGTGTTCATTTGGTTTATCTAACCCTCCATGTCGGACTTGGTACCTTCCGTCCAGTATCCGTTGATGATGTAGACCAGCATGAGATGCACTCTGAGTTTTATCAACTTTCTGAAGAAGCTGCCCAAACTCTTCGACAAGCTAAAGCGAGCGGTCACCGCATCGTAGCCGTTGGGACCACTTCTATCCGAACTTTAGAAACAATTGGAAATAAGTTTAATGGAGAGGTACAAGCAGACTCTGGTTGGACCAATATCTTTATCAAACCAGGCTATCAGTGGCAAGTTGTCGACGCCTTTTCAACCAACTTCCACCTACCAAAATCAACCTTAGTCATGCTCGTTTCTGCCTTCGCAGGTCGGGAATTTACTCTAGAAGCTTATCAGCACGCTATTGACCAAGGCTATCGTTTCTTTAGCTTTGGAGATGCTATGTTTATTAAATAAGGAGATTCCTTTATGAATAAGATTGAAAGTCGCCACCGCCTCATCCGGTCCATTATTTCAGAGAAAAAGATTCGGACCCAGCAGGAATTACAAGACAGCTTAGAAGCTAACGGTATCATCGTGACCCAATCAACCCTCTCAAGAGATGTCAAATCCTTGAATCTGGTAAAAATTAATGAGGGGGATACTTCTTACTATGCTATTAATAGTATCGCACCATCCCGCTGGGAAAACCGACTGCGTTTTTATATGGAGGATGCCCTCGTCATGCTTCGTCCCGTCCAAAACCAAGTGGTGGTGAAAACTCTCCCTGGACTGGCTCAGTCTTTCGGTGCTATCCTAGACGCCCTGGAATTACCACAAATTGTCGCAACCGTCTGCGGAGATGACGTCTGTCTCATCATCTGTGAAGACAATCAAGGTGCCTTGGACTGCTTTGAAAAATTGAAAGAATTTACTCCCCCCTTCTTCTTTAGCAAATAAAAAAAAAAGCTTAGATGGTCTGATGTACTGACCCCAAAAAGTTAGACAATTAATTTATCCAAAGGATTTAGTTCTGTA
>ERZ773246.47-NODE-47-length-66927-cov-6.04298_pt1 | contig 66927 bp, 47 predicted proteins | sample MGYA00580519_ERZ773246 | MGnify/ENA primary metagenome ERZ773246 (study PRJEB29015, sample SAMEA2738153) | human oral metagenome | biome: human oral; feature: human-associated habitat; material: saliva | place: China | collected 2246 ...
GCCTCTCTCTCCGCTGAAAAAGAAAGGGTGCAAATCGCAAGCGATTTGCACCCTTTTTTTATACCTAAGGGAATGCAGGTAAGCCCCTACCCTTCTTCGCTGAGGAGGGTAAGGGCTTCATCGAGGTGTTGATGGGAGGTGGGCTAAAAGCGCTGGCCCTCGCTGCTGGCCTTCTTATTGCGGTAGGCTGCCTTGAGGGAATGGATGCGGTAGGAGACGTTCAAGCCGGCGCCCGAGAAGTCCCGCGCTTCGATCTCCTGCGCAAAGATGCCTGCCATCCTGCGCGTCCTGTACTGCTTGTTGTCAAGGAAGAGGTTCTGCAGGCTGAGGTCAAAGGTGAAGTTCCCTATCTCCTTGGATAGCATCAGGCTGTAGCTCCACTTAGCAGAGTACTCACTGAAGAGGTGATGCCTTCTACTTGAGTAGCTGGCGTCAGCGTTCACACTCCAGCCCTTCCCCAGCTCTACATAATGGCTTGTCGAGAGCTCCAGCATCGGGCGATCGAAGGTCAAGCCACTGTACTTGAGGAGCTGCTTTTGGAATCCCACCTCGATTGATGGAGAGTACGGACCGAATGAATCACTCCAATTCAGCCCCAGCGAGAGCGTCGAATAGCTGGGGATATTTATCGTACGCTTGAGCAGTACGTCGGCCTTCGTCTCGTGGCGGGCTAGCGCTGTGGTCGCCGTATTCCGAATGTAGTTATAGCTGGCGCTGAAGGACAGCGTCTTGTACGTGCCGAGGAGCTGTAGGGCATCATTGGTCTCGTTGAGTAAGAAGGGACTACCCTGCTGGTAGACGTACTGATTCTCGAGGAGTGTGAAGTTATTCAAGGACGAGTACGCTGGGCGGTGGAGGCTCTTACGATAAGACAGTGTAGCTTGGAGGTCTTCGCCCGAATAAGACAGCGAGAAACTGGGGCTTAGGAAGTGAGGGGAGGGCTTCTGACGGGTGACACGCGTACCATTCTGCGTATAGGAAGAGGCTTCATACTCATATCGTAAGCCTGCATACCACGACAGCCCCAGCCACTGAGCCCTCACATCAACGAAGGTGCCCAGTAGCGTTTGGCCATTCTTCACCGTGGAGCTAACGACGTCAGTCACGATGCCTTGCTCCGTCTGCTGCAGCTCATTCTTATTGAAGCTCAAGGCCAGCTCAGCGCCGTAGCCCAGCTTCACCCCCTTGACAGGTGTCTGGAAGGACAGCATCAGGGAGTTCATGCCATAGCGATCAGCCCCCTTGGTCTGCGCATGTGCCGAAGTACCTACCTCGTCGTATACGGAGGACTTCGTCGCACTCCCCAGAAGGATCTCATCGGTGACGTTCACACTCGTGGCACCTATCTTCCCATTGTAATAGAGGCTAGAAGTGGATTTGTAGGGACGTGAATCTATTTGCGAGGTATAGGGAGTATTCAGGCGTACGATCCCGTTCTCCTTGTGGATCAGCCCCTCAGAAGCGTAATCGATCGTCACAGCAACCACCTTGAGGTTGGAGACAAAGCCGATGTTCGTCTCCTTAGCTGGGGATATATTCAGCCCTAAGCCGCCCATGAAGATGTCACTTCGATTCGTCATATCTGAGGAACTGAAGGTCTCCAATAGGTCACCACTCCCATTCAGCATACCGTAGTAATCGCTATTCCCACTCACCGTCGCTGCGCGGCTATAGCCCGCATTGAAGTTCCAATAAGCCCGAGCATTGCTGTGAGCGACGTTGACACCGGTATAGGTGCTGAGGCGATTCTGCAGGAGAGCGTATTGCGAAGCAGAGAGGCTGGTCATATTCTGCTTCTTGATCGTGTAGATCTTGATCACCGAATTCGTGGAGGCCTTATACTGGGCGCCAGGGGTATTGATGACCTCGACACTCGCGATATCTTGGGAGCGGAGGTGCTGGAGGATGCTCGCATCCTGCACCCGCTGGCCATCCAGGTAGAGGGTCGCTTCGCCACCCGTCCCCAGCACAGAGAAGGATCCGCCTGATCCCTGCACGAAGGGGATGCGGTTCAGTAGGTTGTCGATCGAGCCGCTATTCCTGAGTGAAGGCACCGCCGCGACATTGGCAACGAATGCACCATCCTTCAGCTTGAAGGCTTTGCGCTTCGCCCGAACCGTCACATCCTGCAGCTGGTTAGTCTGTACCTCTAAGATGATCTCCGCACCTTCCCGAGGGTAACGGCTGATAGGTCGCAGTAGATCCTCATAGCCGATGCAGGTCGCTCGTATCCACTGCGGGACTTTCCCTTGCTCCGTCGTGATCGAATAGCGCCCGAGCTCGTCGGTGACCCCACCAGCGATGAAGGAGGAGTCTTGCGCTAAGAGGACGATGTTCGCCAGGGGAATCGGCGCCTTGTCTTCGGACGAGATGACCCGCCCCGAGTATATGATCTGCGAGAGCAGCGTGATCTGGGCGCAGAGGCAGCAGAGGACGATGGTGAATAGCTTCTTCATGGCTTAGTGGATTACTTTACGTACCTCCCAGTCGCTACGGCATGGCTCTTGGGATCGAACTCCCTCTGGATATAGTACGCTGTCGAAATCATAGCGGAGATGTCGGCTGGTCGCCAAGCAGAGGTGTCGATGAAAGGAGCTTTGCGATCTCGTCCTTGTAGGACATAGACGATGGCGATATCTCCGAAAGAATCCTTGACGATCACGCGATTCCTCCGCTTGATCACATAGACCCTCCGTAGAAATCCACACACTCCATCCATCGTCGGTGCACGCTCCGTTGCGGCATCAAGACCTATGCAGACCCAGCGCCCTGACTCGAAGTCGAGCTGATAGCTATACATGTAGCCGACATCACGCTTACTATGAGTGCCCGTGCTCTTTACGAGGATGAAGCTCGGCGAAGCGGCGATGATCGTGTCTTGGGTCGAATGGCATTCCTTGAGAATGGAGGCGATATACGCTGCCCGCTCCTTCGATAGCGCTTCCTTGTTCAGCGCAAGTTGCTCCTCCTTGAGGTTCAGCACCGAGGTAGCGACCTTGAAGATGGGCTTGCCGTCGACCTGGATGGTGTTGGTGCTTGTGTCGAGGGTGGTTTGTGGGGCAAAGCAGAGTGCCTGCTGAGCTCCGCATGAGGCGAGGGCGCTCACACAGAGACAGGCGAATAGGCTATGAAGGGCTCTCTTCTTCATAATGGTGTCGTGAGTTATGGTAAGACGTTTGTGGCGTTGACTCGATGTCTTCAGATTCAGTTGCCTACCACAAACTTAGTAAAAGTATGCACACAAGAAAGGCGCAAAGAAAGAGCCCCCTGGTGCATGGCTATTTGCATGCGTCAGGGGGCTTGCTGACTATACTTGCGAGGGGAGGGATAGTATCCAGCCTTACAGTGTAGGAGTCTCTCTGGTGGGCGAATTAACAGTACGCGAACTGCTACGCTTGATCTTATCTCCGCTGGAGAAGTGCCATGTCACGCTTAGTTTGAGACGTCTACGAGGAGATAAATCCATACGCTCGAGCTCTGCAAAATCTGTTTTGATGCGCATGACCGCTCTGTTATGAATGAGGTTGAGCACCCCAAGATTGATCTGTAGCTGATCATTCAGCAAGCTCATATAGACACCGGCATCTATATCATAGCGTAGCCCTACTTCATGGCTCAGATGCTTCTCTGCTGTTTGTCCTGTAGCCGATAGCGTTAGTCCCATTGTATTACTCAATCTAAACTGCTGGGTAGCACTCCACCCCAGCCAAGCGCTGGAGACGGTCTTACCTGGGCTCTTCTCTGTATTGTGTCTCACAAAGACCCTATTATTTGTCTGCCAAAAGTCCGACACACTGGCTGTATAGGAGAGCGAAGTATAGTGCTGTAGACTCGTGCCACTATTCTCGGGTCTCGTGTACACCACATCGGACTGCATGGGATCTCGATGAGCAAGCAGATGTATGATGTTCGCACCGCTCTTTAGCCTATAAGTCAGTGTCCAATTGGGATTGATGTAGTAATTTGCCTCTACAGAATGAAAGGTTTCTTCCTTTAGATTTTGGTTACCTATGCTATACAGCTTCTCGTTTTGATAGACAGCCACAGGGCTATAGTAGCCATAATTAGGCAACGAATAGTCTCGGCGATAAGCTATAGATATACCCGACTGCTTCTGCGGGTTGAGCATGTATTGCAACTGGACATTGGGATACAGACCCGAATAACGGTTGTTGATAGACGCAATCCAATTGAGATAATCGCTATACTTCATATCTGTTAGCTGATAGGTCAGCCCTACCTGCACGAATGCTCGCTGACCAATCATGCGACTGTACTCTATCCACGGGGCAAAGTCCCCTCCAGAGATCTGGAAATCTTGTTGCTTTACTTGAGTGAGTATTGTGCTGGCGATACCCGACATTTCGTTTCTGTCTCTCAGACGGCTAAAGCGAATCCCCAAGTTTACACTACTCCTCTTGCTCGACTTCAGTTCTAAACGAGGCTCCACATAGAGGTAGGAGAGCCTCTGCCTCAATTCATTCTCGTCATGAGTATTGAGCTCATAGTCTATATGATCGCTATTGCTCTGATTGAGGTACTCGACCTTGGTAGAGAAGGAAGAGTTTTTCCCAACATTCAGATTAGCTCGATAGAGCAAGCCCGCATTGCCTTCGATAAAAGAGCTTTGGGTCTTTTGTCTCAGACTCAGCAGCTGCCCGTTGTGGTTGGTTTGATTGATGCGGTCCTTAATCAGATATAGCCCTCCATAAACTTGCAGGGATTGCGTCGGAGTAAGCTGATACTGTAGCCCCAAATTCTCGAGAAGAGCCAAGGACTCCTTATCCGAATGAAACTTTCGATCTACATGATGAGTGCCGTAGTTATCTTGACGCTTGTACCTTATGCGATAATTCCCTGAACCCAGTTTAAGGCTGTTATATACAGATAGCTTACCAAACTGATATTGTAGCGTAGGAGTGAGGATGGCATCTACAAAACCCTCTCCATCTGCTTGTGCAGTCAAGCCAATTGCCCCAATAAGTCCCTCCTTCTGTCGAAGAGTTACACGCACGATACCGCCCTGGGCTTCTTGCCCAAAGGAAGCTCCTGCATTGGGTATCACCTCGATATGCTTCACCATATTGGTAGGGATGGAGCGTAATTGCTCGGCCGTAATCTTGCGATCTCCAAGATAGATGATGGTATGGTCTTTACCATTGACCAAGATATTTCCACTAAGCACCTCGACTCCCTGTATATAGCGCAGAGTCTCTATGAGGCTCTTCCCTTTAGCAATGGGATTACCTTGGATGCGCACAGAGAGATCGCCCGAGGGGGAACGCTTGACATAGGAGCTAAGCACGACGACCTCTGACAGCTCGGTGGTATCACCCTCCAATATGATATTACAGACCGGCTGAGCAGCTACTGTGCGAGCCTTGTAGCCAATACACTTGGCGGTGAGTATATGCTCAGACGCAGACAGCATATCAAAGGCAAATCGCCCCTGGGCATCTGTCAGACAGCCTGCTACGAAGGTACTGTCCGCACGCTTACGAGCAATAACGTGGGCTAACTCGATAGGTTTCCCCTCGGCATCTACTACGGTGCCTTTGATAGCTTGGGCTAAGAGAATTTGCTCACTACAGAGGAGTACTACGAGGAGTAGGAAGCATTTAGTTAGAGTCTTCATGGTGTTCAATTTTCTTTTACAGACGATCGGTTGTGTCGAGGGCTGTTTGTGGGGCAAGGCAGAGCACCTGCTGAGCTCCGTATGAGGCGAGAGTGCTCACACAGAGACAGGCGACATAGACTATGAAGGGCTCGCTTCTTCATAAGGATATCGTGAGTTATGGTAAGACGTTTGTGGTGTAGACTTGATGTCTTCAGATTCAGTTGTCTACCACAAACTTAGTAAAATACATACATACATACATACAAGAAAGGTGCAAAGAAAGAGCCCCCTGATGCATGTAAATATCCATATATCAGTGGCTTACTTTCTATACTCGTGGAAGGAACGAATACATACCACTACTTGCTTGTAGTGCAAACCAATAGCGGTACGGGGGGTAAACCAATAGTGGTTCGTGAGTCAACCACTATTGGTCACTACTATGAACCTATAGTGGTTCGCGCGTCGACCAATACTGGTCGCCCCGCAGAGCTATATTAGGTGATTGCTCCGCGTAGGGACAAAAGGTGCGGACGAGTGGCAGATAAGTTTGGACTACGTACGTGGATCTAATATCTACGTACGTGGATATTTGGATTGACGTGCCTGGTCTTTAAGACCACGTACATAGATGCAGGAAAACCACTACGCGAAGGCGCTTTTTTCTTCACGGGAATGGTACTTTTTCCTCCGCTGGATAAGAGGAATATTCGCGATAAGACGAAGGGCTTGCGTATCACTTCGGAGAGGTATATCGGGGAGCTGGGCGTGCGATGCCTTAGCACAATAAGTAGGGGACAGGACTCGTGGCAACAGCCGCTATTTGGTATGGGATCTTGATCCCTATTGCTTCACCACTAAAGCAATATAAGTATGGGGTGCATACCAATAGTGGTACGCACCCCATACTTGTATTGGAACAAAGTCCCTATTGCTGGATGTAAGCAATTATCTCCTCCCAGGCATCGGGATGGAACCACCGTATCTCGGGATCACGTCGCCACCAAGAGAGTTGCTTGCGAGCGTAGTGCCGGCTGTTTCGCTGAATAAGTCGTACCGCCTCAGCAAAGTCAATCTCGCCATCAAAGTAGGAGAAGAGTTCCTTGTAGCCCACGGTGTTGAGCGCATTAAGGCTACGAAGCGGATAGACTCGCTGGGCCTCCTCCACCATACCCGCCTTGATCATCAGCTCGACGCGCTTATCAATTCGCTCATAGAGCTCCTCACGATCTCGGGTGAGCCCGACCTTGAGAATACGGAAGGGACGAGCTTTCTGCTGCCCCGTATGGAAAGAGGAGAAGGGGCGCCCTGTAGCAAGACACACCTCATAGCCATGGAGCACACGCTTGTAGTTCTTCGGATCAACCGCCTTGTAATAGACTGGATCCAAGAGATGCAGCTCCGCAAGGATTTCGTCAAGCCCTTCCGCGGCATAGCGCTCCCAGACAGCTGAGCGGACTTCCTCTGGCACATCTGGCATACTATCAATTCCCTTCGTGATAGCATCGACATACATCATAGAGCCTCCGGAGAGAAGTGCGGAGGAAGAAGAACTTTCAGCAAAGACTTGAGGCAAGAGCTCCAGGACTTCACTCTCGAAGGTAGCGGCACTATATGGCTCTGTGACCGACCTTGTCCCGACAAAATAATGAGGCACAGCAGCCCGCTCCTCATCGGAGGGGGCTGCTGTGCCTATAGGGATCTCACGGAAGATCTGTCGAGAGTCTGCCGAGAGGATGCTGCAACCGAAGTATTGCGCGAGGCGAATACTAAGCGCCGTCTTGCCTACCCCTGTGGGGCCAACAAGCACGATAAGTGTAGGGAGATCCTCCTGCTTAGTAGAGGCTCTCTGCATCAGCGATGTCGAAGCCTTCGAGATCGATATCCCCTTCATCGACGGATTCGTCGGAGAAGAGTTCGTCATCCCATGGCTCACCCGTAGCAGGCGTTGCCAGACGGGAGGCTGCTACCTCAATGCTCTCCAGCTGCTTAGGAGCCTTACCCTCAGCCTTTGTGACGACGGGCTTATCAAGACTCTTGCCTGGGATTAGCTCTGCCAGCTCGATAAAGAAGCCACGCTCGCTCAGCATATCGAAGACAAAGAAGAGGTGCTGTCCCTTATGATCCAGCAGATCTTCCAAGCGTGTGTCGGCCATCAGGTAGCTATCCTCATCCGAAGAAGCTCCCATATCCATCATCGTGATCTCAAGCTCCTTCTGCCACTCCTCATCACAGATGTGGAAGGTCGTCAGCTCGTCGCGAGCATAGCCCAGCGAGTCGAGGATAAAGTCATTCAACTCAAGGAAGGTGGCTTCGGAGTCGATCTGAAGCTCTCTCTTGAAGAAGTCATTCTCATCGGAGAGCATTAATAGGCGATATACCATAAGTCTAAGGGATTAGGCTACTTCGTCGGGGTTACAAGGCTGAGATAAAGCTCATCGAGCTGCTCCTGATCGATCAGCGAAGGTGCATCGATCATCACATCACGCCCAGCATTATTCTTGGGGAAGGCGATGCAGTCACGGATACTATCCAGCCCTGCGAAGAGGGAGACAAAGCGATCCAAGCCATAGGCCAGACCACCATGAGGAGGTGCACCATACTTGAAGGCATTCATGAGGAAGCCGAACTGCTCCTGTGCCTTCTCGGGAGTGAAACCTAAGAGATCGAACATACGTGCCTGCAGCTTGCTGTCGTGGATACGGATCGAGCCGCCGCCGACTTCTACACCATTGATGACCATATCGTAGGCATTCGCGCGCACAGCCCCTGGATCCGTCTCAAGCATAGGTACGTCCTCGGGCTTGGGAGAAGTGAAGGGGTGGTGCATAGCGTAGAAGCGCTGGGTCTCTTCATCCCACTCGAAGAGGGGGAAGTCAACCACCCAGAGGCAGGAGAACTTTGTCTTATCGCGGAGACCAAGCTTATTGCCCACTTCAAGACGAAGCTCGCAGAGCTGCTTACGCACCTTCATCGCATCATCACCTGAGAGGATGAGGATCAGATCACCGGGCTTAGCCTGCATCGCACGTGCCAGCTCCTGCAGCGTCTCCTGACTGTAGAACTTGTCGACACTACTCTTGACCGTGCCTTCAGCTTCGACACGAGCATAGACCATACCCTTAGCACCGATCTGCGGACGCTTGACGAAGTCAGTCAGAGCATCAAGCTGCTTACGCGTATAGCTTGCAGCGCCCTCAGCGCAGATACCACCGATATAGGCTGCATCATCGAAGACAGAGAAGCCATGACCCGAGAGCACATCCTTGAGCTCGACGAACTCCATACCGAAGCGTGTATCCGGCTTATCAGAGCCATAGCGCTTCATCGCATCGTGCCAGCTCATACGAGGGAAGGGCGTCTGGATATCGAGATCGAGCAACTCTTTGAAGAGGTAGCGGGTCATCCCCTCGAAGATCGTCAGCACATCCTCCTGCTCAACAAAGCTCATCTCACAGTCGATCTGAGTGAACTCAGGCTGGCGGTCCGCACGAAGATCCTCGTCACGGAAGCACTTGACGATCTGGAAATAGCGGTCAAAACCACTAACCATCAGCAGCTGCTTGAAGGTCTGAGGAGACTGGGGTAGAGCGTAGAACTGGTTAGGGTTCATGCGAGAGGGCACGACGAAGTCACGAGCACCCTCTGGCGTAGACTTAATGAGGACAGGCGTCTCTACTTCGAGGAAGCCCTGGCCATCAAGATAGCGGCGCACGGCGAGAGCGAAGCGGTGACGCAGCTCAAGGTTGGAGCGTACGCAGCTACGACGCAGATCGAGGTAGCGGTACTTCATACGCAGGTCGTCCCCACCATCGGTATCGTCTTCGATAGTGAAGGGAGGCACCTCTGCGGGATTGAGTACGCGCAGCGTCTTGACCGAGATCTCGATATCCCCCGTAGGGAGCTTAGGATTCTTATTCTCACGCTCAGTGACCTCACCCGTGATCTGGATGACGTACTCACGACCGAGCTTCTCTGCCTCAGAGACGAGAGCCTCGCCTACGTGAGCTTCATTGAAGACGAGCTGAGTGATACCATAGCGGTCTCGAAGGTCGATGAAGGTCATCCCGCCCATACGGCGTGCCTTCTGGACCCAGCCAGCGAGCGTCACCTGCTCCCCGACATTACTGAGGCGCAGGGCGCCACAGGTAGTAGTGCGATACATATATTCTTTTTCCTTGATCGGTAGCCAGCCAGAGGCCTGCACACCGAGTGATAAGTGCTTGTTCTCTCTACAAAAATACAAAAGATTACGGGGGATTTATAGCCCAGGTAATAGATAGAGAAGAGTAAGGCACCATAGCATGATCCTTCACCCAGAGCGAAGCACCATAGCTATACCTTAATATGAGGACTACTAAAAGCAATGCGAGTAGAAGTGAATTCACTTCTACTCGCATTACATTCAGTCGGGATGACTGGATTCGAACCAGCGACCACTCGCCCCCCAGACGAGTACTCTAACCGGGCTGAGCTACATCCCGAATGCTCTTGGAGACTTACCACTTGGGCTTTGTCCCTTTTGCGCTGCAAAGATAAGGAGAAGGTGGCTAACTACCAAATGTCTCGCGAAGAAAATCAAGTCCCTCCTTAATAACTCCTTCATCCGCAACCTCTACCGCCTCGATATTTCCAGGCTCGATGACGCCCATGAGCGTAATGGCGCCTGCTGAGTTCTTCTTATCATGTCGCATAAGGCGCAGCAGTTCGGGGTAATCCTTGCAGGTATAGAAGAAGGGCGAGTAGAGCTCACGGGCCAAGGTCATCAGCTGGCGGATGTACTCCTTGCTCGTCCCACGCTGGCACATCGTGATATAGCTCTCGATGAGTAGTCCAAAGACGACGGCCTCACCATGCGGGAGCGTGCGGCGAAATTCATTCTGATGCGAGTAGGCCTCCAGTGCATGCCCTACCGTATGCCCGATATTTAGGATACGACGAAGCCCACGCTCCGTAGGATCAGCCTCCACAACGGATGCCTTGTAGGCAATACTCTTCTCGATAAGCGCCTGCCATTCCTCATCCATAAGGCCAACCGGGTCGCCAATATGACAGACCTCTCGCCAGGCCTCTCCGCCCATAAGGGTGGCATGCTTGACGACCTCACCATAACCAGAGAGGAGTTCCTCCAAGGGGAGGGTGCGCAGGAAGTCAATATCAACGATGACCTCATGGGCAGGGTGGAAGGAGCCAATAAGGTTCTTTACCCCGAGGAAGTCAATCGCAGTCTTCCCCCCTACCGAGGCATCGACCATCGCCAGCAGTGTCGTCGGCACATAGACCGTCGCTATGCCACGCATATAGGTCGAGGCAGCTAAGCCCCCTAAGTCAAGCAGGGCTCCCCCACCGATGAGGACGAGGGCACTACGACGAGTAGCTCCCTCCTCACTAAGCCAAGTCCATAGGAGCCCCAGCGACTCCGTCGTCTTGCACTCCTCGCCACCTCGCAGCGTACGACATATAGCCTCGGGAAGTGCAGACTGCAGCTGAGGAAGGAGGTCAGGATGGAGCTCTGCGACACGCTCCTCCAGGACTAAAAAGAGTCGATCGCAAGCCAGCCCCTCAGCAACTGAGGGGAGCTTGTGATCGAGTATCTGTGTACCGATGATCATCCGTACAGGGGTAGGCTTATGCCTTCAGCTCCATAGCGGAGAGGAGCTCTTCGACAGCAGCGTTGAGTCCATCGACGTTCTTACCACCTGCCGTAGCGAAGTGAGGCTGACCGCCACCACCGCCCTGGATATGCTTGGCAGCAGTACGAAGGAGCTGTGAGGCATTCCAGCCTCTTGACTCTACCAGATCCTTGCTGATCATCAGCGTCAGGCTGGGCTTAGAAGAGCTGGGCTCTACACAAGCGGCGATGAAGACGAAGGGCTCATGCAGCTCACCAGCGATCTGGAAGGCGATATCCTTCACGATCTCAGCAGGGACTTTCTTCTCGACGAGGAAGAGGCGGACACCACCGACCTCGACACGCTTCTCCAGCAGCTGACGCTTCTTCTCAGCGATCTGCTCACGGACGTACTCCCCTACTTGCTTACCGAGCTCAGCATTCTCCTCAAGGGTCTTGCGGATAGCCGTCTTCAGCTGGGGGCTATTATTGAAGAGCTGGCGGATAGCATCGATCATATCAGCCTGCTCATAGAGGTAGTTCTCAGCAGCTGCACCCGTGACAGCCTCGATACGACGCACACCTGCAGCGACGGAGGACTCACTCGTGATGCGCAGCGTACCGATCACGCCCGTAGAGGCGACGTGCGTACCCCCACAGAACTCTGTCGATGAGCCAAAGCGAATGACACGGACGTGATCCCCATACTTCTCACCGAAGAGAGCCATAGCCCCCATCTCGCGAGCTTCGTCAATGGGCACCTCGCGGTATTCCTGTAGAGGGATGCAGGCACGGATACGTGCTGCGACGATACGCTCGACAGCACGGAGCTGCTCGGGCTCGACCTTCGCAAAGTGAGCGAAGTCAAAGCGCAGGACCTCGTCAGAGACGAATGAACCCTTCTGCTCGACGTGTGAGCCGAGGACTTCACGTAGGGCCTCGTGTAGGAGGTGCGTAGCAGAGTGATTAGCCTCGATACGATGACGACGCTCTTCGTCAACCACGGCACGGAAGTCACCCTCCAGCGTAGCGGGGAGCTTCTTCATCAGGTGGATAGCGAGGTTATTCTCACGCTTGGTATCAAAGACTTCGTACTTCGTGCCATCGGCAGCGATGAGGAAGCCCTTATCACCTACCTGACCACCCATCTCAGCATAGAAGGGAGTCTCAGAGAGGACGACCTGATAGAAGGTAGCATTCTTCTGCTTCACCTCACGATAGCGCAGGATCTCCGTGGTGCACTCGAGGGTATCATAGCCGACGAAGCGTACAGCAGAGCCATCATTGACGACCTGCCAGTCACCAGCATCGATAGCAGCGGCATTACGTGCACGCTCCTTCTGCTCCTGCATAGCCTTATCAAAGCCCGCTTCGTCGACGCTCAGCCCCTGCTCGGTGAGGATCAGGGCGGTCAAGTCAAGGGGGAAGCCGTAGGTATCGTAGAGGACGAAGGCATCGTGCCCATCAAGGACGGTCTTACCCGCCTTCTTCGCTTCCTCGATCTGCTTATCCAGCAGGCGGATACCCGTCTCCAGCGTGCGCAGGAAGCTCTCTTCCTCCTCACGCATCACCTTAGCGATGAGCTCGCGACCAGCGATGAGCTCGGGGTAAGCATCGCCCATCGTCTCGATGAGTACGGGCAGGAGGCTATACATGAAGGCCTCACGACGACCGAGGAAGGTGTAGCCGTAGCGGACAGCACGGCGTAGGATACGGCGGATGACATAGCCAGCCTTAGCGTTGGAGGGGAGCTGACCGTCGGTGATAGCGAAGGCAATCGTACGGATGTGGTCAGCGATGACGCGCATAGCGACATCCGACTTCTGGTCAGCCCCATATTCGATCCCCGTGAGCGTGGCGATAGCCTGGATCATCGGGGTGAAGATATCGGTATCATAGTTCGATGTCTTCCCCTGCATAGCCATACAGAGACGCTCGAAGCCCATCCCCGTATCGATGACGCGCTTGGGCAGTGGCTCGAGAGAGCCATCGGCCTTACGGTTGTACTGCATGAAGACGAGGTTCCAGATCTCGATGACCTGGGGGTGGCTCTGGTTGACCAGCGTGAGGCCATCGACGGCCTTACGCTCTTCATCAGAGCGGATGTCGATATGGATCTCGGAGCAAGGGCCGCAAGGACCTTGGTCACCCATCTCCCAGAAGTTGTCGTGCTTATTCCCGTTGATGATGCGCTCGGCTGGTAGGTGCTTTGCCCAGATAGAGGCAGCCTCGTCATCGCGCTCAAGGCCTTCAGCAGGAGCTCCCTCGAAGACCGTCACATAGAGACGCTCGGGGGAGAGGTGGAGTACCTCCGTCAAGTATTCCCAAGCCCAGTCAATAGCTTCGTGCTTGAAGTAATCCCCGAAGGACCAGTTCCCAAGCATCTCAAACATCGTGTGGTGGTACGTATCATGGCCCACCTCCTCGAGGTCGTTGTGCTTACCGCTTACGCGAAGGCACTTCTGTGAGTCCGCCACGCGGCTATGCTTGATCTCGGCATTACCGAGGATGATATCCTTGAACTGGTTCATCCCTGCGTTCGTAAACATCAGGGTAGGGTCGCCCTTGACCACCATCGGAGCTGATGGTACGATCGTGTGGCCCTTACTTTGGAAGAAAGACTTATATGACTCGCGAATCTCTTTAGAGGTCATTGTGTCGTTGTTGCTTACTATTATATGATACTTTATTTGTCCCGCAAAGGTACGGTATTTATAGGTAGTGTAGAAGCCCCACCCCACGAGAGGTCTTTGCTCCCCAGCTCCACACATAGATAGAGAATGTACGCGCGCGAGGGGAAGCACCCTCATCGAGAATCACTTCGTTGCAATGGGGATTGCATACCACCGCTATACTGTCCCCCCCTTCGCAACCTATATTGGAGGCTGTTGCATTAGAGCCCTACTTTCTATTTAGAGTGCTAAGGCATCGATGCCCAGCTCCCCAATATACCCTCTCCAAAGAGATACACAAGCCCTTCGCCTTATCGCTCGTATTCTTCTTATCCAGCGGAGGGGAAAGTGCCCTTCTCGTGAAGAAAAAAGCGCCTTCACGTAGTGGTTTTCCTCTGTCTATGCACGTAGTCTTAAAGACCAGGTACGTAAATCCAAATATCCACGTACGTAGATATTAGATCCACGTACGTAGTCCAAACATTTCTGCCACTCGTCCACAATTTTTATCCCTACGCAGAGCAACGACCTAATAGAGGTCACTTCACAAAGTTATATAGGGATCAGTCCAAAGCTATATAGCTTGCTTCGCCATCCCTATATAGCACCATCCTCGTACCCATATTGGTCGGCGATCTGACCTATATAGGTTCATTTACCCAGCTATGGGGGCCCACTTCTTCTCCTCGCATAAGACACGGATATACTTACACATAGGACAATTCCTTCGCGATTATAAAAATCAACGCATAGCCGCCCCATATACTGGATAGGAAGGATCCCCATAGCACAGAGCTACTCCCTGCGGTAGTCTGTGGCACTTTGGTTATCTTTGTCTTACTGTAAATAAGCACGATAGACAAAGCAACATACGCCTTATGAAGATCAACTATCGGATGGGCTTCGCCCTACCCGCCCTCATCGCAAGCATATTAGCCTTCGGCTCCTGCAAATCTTCCTCCAAGAACTCCTCCGTACTCCAGCAGAGCGCTATCGGGAAGCCAGGCGAACTCATGCTCGTCATGGAGAAGGACTACTTCGAGTCCCCTATGGCGATGCAGCTCTATGACCTACTCGAGGAAGATGCCCCTGCCCTTCCTCAGAGCGAGCCCTCTCTACGCATCTCGCGCGTCCCTACCCCATCCTTCGAAGGCTCGCTGAAGCTCGTCCGCAATGTCTTCCTCCTCGACATCGACCCTCAGCGCTACTCAAAGGTCTCGCTGAAGTACAGCTATGACGACTGGGCCAAGGGGCAGATCGTCGCACGTATGACCTCACCCAGTGCCGACTCGGTACAGAACTATCTCAAGACTCAGGGTGAAGGGCTGATGAATCTCTTCATTCGCCACGAACTCTTCCTCTACGGCGAGGTTATCGCTAAGACCTACAGCCAGAAGGCTACTGAGCTTGTTGATAGCCTCTTCGCTCATCGCGTCAATGTTCCTGAGGATATTCGCAATAAGCGTGTCGGCAAGGACTTCCTCTGGATGTCCAACTCCTCAATGCGCTCTCGCCACGACATCCTCGTCTACACCTACCCCTATCACAGCCCCAAGGATATCAGCCTCGATGCTCTGGTCGTCAAGCGAGACTCCGTACTCAAGGCTAATATCTCGGGGGAATTCGAAGGCTCCTACCCCTGCACCGAGCAGAACTATGGCCTCCTCTACCGCCGTGTACAGCTCCCCGAAGAGGAGACAGCACGTGCTGAGCTCCGTGGTCTGTGGAAGATGGAAGGCGGTGCGATGATGGGTGGCCCCTTCGTCAGCCATGCTGTCGTCGACAAGGCTGCAGGCAAGGTCTACGTCTTCGAGGGCTTCGTCTACCGCCCCAACGAGGACAAGCTCCACCTTATCCGTATGATGGAGTCTTCGCTCTACTCCTTCCGCCCCAGCGCTGTCAAGGCCTTTGACCCAGGGATCATCCTCAAGGCTCGCTACACCAAGGGCTTCTAATCCATAGTCTGACAATGAGTACACGCAAGATACGAGTAGCTATCACCCATGGCGATATCAATGGCATCAGCTATGAAGTCGTACTAAAGATCTTTGAGGATGAGCGCATCCTTGAGCTCTTCACCCCTATTCTCTACGGCTCTTCGCACGTAGCGAACTTCTGGAAGGCGCACCTCGGCCTCGAGCATGTCTCTTGGCAGGTCATCCGTCAGGCAAGCGAAGCCAAGGACGGCGTACTGAATATCCTCGACTGCACCACGGGACGTGAGCAGGTAGAGATCGGTCAGCCCACCGACGCGGCTGGGCGCGCTGCCTTCGAAGCCCTTGAGCGTGCTACGGCAGATATCCGCATGGGACTCTGCGACGTCCTCGTCACAGCCCCCATCAATAAGGCCGTGATGCCACGCGACCTCTTCCCCTTCAATGGGCACACAGATTACCTCGAGGCAATCGCTGCACGTACACCCGGTGAGTCTCTCATGGTGCTCGCCTCGGGCGACTGCCGCGTGGCCTTAGCTACGACGCACATCCCTGTGAGTGCTATTGCCTCACGACTCTCGAGCGAACTAATCCTCCGCAAGCTCCGCCTCCTCGAGGCTGGCCTACAACGGGACTTTGGCATCACGAAGCCACGCCTCGCCGTACTTGGCCTCAACCCCCACGCTGGAGATAAGGGGCTTATGGGGAACGAAGAGGATACGATTATCCGCCCCGCTATCGAGGAGGCTTTCACCTCAGGCATCATCACCTTTGGCCCCTTCCCTGGAGACGGCTTCTGGGGCAGTGGTCGTGTAGACTCCTTCGACGGCATCCTCGCCATGTATCACGATCAGGGCTTAGCTCCCTTCAAAGCGCTGTATATGAACGAAGGGATCAACGTCACGCTGGGACTTAGCTTCGTACGCACATCCCCCGACCATGGTACAGGCTACGATATCGCTGGTAAGGGTATCGCTGACCCCACCTCCATGCGAGAGGCTATCTACAGCGCACTCGACATCTACCGTCACCGTCGCAGCTACGACGAGGCTACACGCAATCCTCTCCGCCGTCACTACCACAATCGTGGGCGAGACGACGAAAAGCTCGACACGACCAGTACCCCAGACGAATACTAACGCTTCGCCCCCAAGCTCATGTCCCTCAAGATATATACCGCCTCGGCGGGATCGGGGAAGACGCACGCGCTCACACGTGAGTTCCTGCGTCTGATGCTCAGCAATGGCGACCCCAGATACTTCACGACTATCCAAGCGGTGACCTTCACTAAGAAGGCCACCGCTGAGATGAAGGGACGTATCGTCGCTGAGCTATCTACCCTCGCACGCACCCCAGAGGAGTCCCTATTCACAGATGATCTATGCAGGGAGCTGGGTATCTCGGAGGCGAAGCTACAGGAGCGAGCCAATGCGACGCTGCATGCCCTACTGCTGGAGTACACGAGCTTCCGTGTGCGTACCATCGACTCGTTCTTCCAAGAGGTCGTCCGCTCCTTCGCCTATGAGCTGGGACATGCTGGAGCGCTCCGCGTGCAGCTTGACTCGGACCAACTCCTTCATCAGGCCGTCCTCGAAGTCTTAGCCCGACAGGATCAAGAGAAGAGCGACAAAAAGATCGAAGCTTGGCTCCAAGAGCTAACTACCGAGGCGATCGAAGATGGGAAGGGCTACAATATCGAAGACCAGCTCAGCAAGTTCGCCAAGCAGCTCGAGAACGAAGCCGTCAAGCAGCTACGTGCGGGCAAGGAATTCCCCTCCCAAGAGCAGGTCAAGAAGCTACGTGAAGCAGCTCGTAAGATCATCAAGGATAAGAGGGAAGCGCTCAGCGCCCTTGCTGAAAGAGCACTCAATGCACTGGCGCGGTCTGGGGTAGCAATAGAAGATTTAAGCAACAAGAAGTCTGGAGTCTTTGGAGCGACTTATGCCTGTCAAAGAGTGCAAGGAGCTTTTACCATAGACGGAGTACCTCTTGCAGAGCGCTCCTACCTACAAGGGTTCCTTGCTGCTACAGACACAGACACGAGGCTGGCTAAGCTAGTAGGAAGTAAAGGCAAACACTCTATCCGTGAGCAGATCGAGCCTCACCTCAGTAGCATCTATGATGCCCTCAAGGCCTTCAGCGACTACAACTTCCAGCAGCTCCCCATCTACGTCACCGCCCAGCAGATCAACCGATATGCGGGGCTCTATGGCATACTGATCGACATCGACAATGCCCTCCAAGAGCTCAAGCGAGAGGGCAAGCTTATGCTCATCTCTGATGCACCTTCACTCATCCAAGCGCTACTGAAGGACAATAATGATGCACCCTTCCTCTACGAGAAGATCGGAGCACGCATCGAGCATCATATGATCGACGAGTTCCAGGACACGAGTCGTATGCAGTATGAGAACTTCAAGCCTCTCCTTGATAATGCCCAGAGCCAAGGCCAGGACTGCCTCATCGTCGGTGATGCCAAGCAGAGTATCTACCGCTTCCGAAACTCCGACAGCACCCTACTGACCACACAGCTCACCGAGGACTTCACGTCTTCCGCTGAGCGCAAAAACCTTGAGGACAACTGGCGTAGTGTCCCCGAGATCGTAGACTTCAACAACGCCCTCTACCCACAGCTCTGCTCACTCATCCGCAGTGTCTTCGACTCACTATGGGGCGAGGTCAGGGGCTACGGCTTCCCCGAAGGGCAAGAGGAAGTCAAGAGCCGACTGGATGCAGAGCTTGACATCCTTCTCAAGGCCTATGAAGACGTAGAGCAGAATACTCCTAAGCCAAAGCAACAGCGAGGTCTCGGGCAAGTCGTACTCCATCGCTATGCTCCCCCCAAAAAGAAGGATGATAGCACCACAGAGGGAGAGGACAGCGAAGAGACTTCAGACACCGAAGAGGAAGTACCCAGCGGCGCCTTAGATCAACTCCCGCTTGTCCTCGTCGATCTACTCAAGCGAGGCTATCGCTGCTCCGACATCGCTATCCTCGTTCGCACGAAGGCGCATGCAGCCAATGTGGCGGAGACACTCCTCAACGCTCCCGATGAGGTGCTGGAGGGCTATTCCCTACCCTTCCTCTCGGAGGAGGCTCTTCACGTCGATCGCGCATACTCCGTACGCTTCATCATCGCAGCCCTCAGCTATCTGGCAGATACCAGCATCCCATTACGATTAGCAGTCCTCCAAGAAGCCTATCACCAAGTTCTCGCCCTCGCAGAGCAAGCGGAAGAAGACCTACCCGAAGCCGAGCTACAAGAGCTGCGTGACTTCGGGCGCCAAGGGCTCTACGAAGTCGTTGAGATCATCAACTCACGCTATGGGAAGCTCTTCCCCGAGAGCGAAGGCGCCTACCTCGTCAAGCTCCTCGACATGCTCTACAGCTGGGAGCAAGAGGAAGCTGCCGACATCTCGACCTTCCTCCAGTACTGGCAAGACAAAGGCCATTTGCAGAGTATCGTCAACAACTCAGCTGAGGATGCTATCACCCTGATGACCATCCATAAGTCCAAGGGGCTTGGCTTCCCCGTCGTCCTACTCCCCGACATCAGCTGGAAGCTGGATGAAGCCTTGAGCGGCAACAAGGAGAACATCCTATGGTGCCCCATCCCCCACATCAGCGAGACCGAAGAGCTTACGGCAACGCAGGTGACGAGCGTCCCTCTGAAGTACACTGACACGCTGCAGATGAGCTACTTCGCTGAGCCCTACTTTGAAGAGAAGCTGAAGAACATGATGGACTCGCTCAACCTCCTCTATGTCGCCACCACGCGCTCTAAGCAGGAGCTACATATCTGGATCCGGGAGGAAGCACAGCAGACCAAGGAAGAGGAGTCAGGGAAGAAGAAGTCAAAGAAGAAAGAAACATCTGAGGAGAAGATCTCCAAGATAGAAGACCTCTTCCTGGCCTCCGTAGAAGAAGACAAGGCCCTTCATGAGATCCTCCCCGCTCATCAGACGATGAAGGAGGATCCCATAGGTGACAGTACTTCTTCACCAAAGAAGAAGCACTCCGACTCCGAAGAGGATAGCGCTACGGCTCTACAGGTAGGTGCACTAAGCTCCTACCCTATTGACCAGCGCTTAGCCATCCTTCGTGAGGGTCTCGAGTACTTCTCTGAGGATAGCCAGCGTGCCTATGGGCGTACCCTGCACCTCATCCTCTCTGAGATCGATACCGCAAGTGATGTAGCTCCCGCCATCAGCGAGGCCGTACATCATGGATATATCAAGGCTGAGCATAAGGCGGAGCTCTCCTCCCAGCTCCGTGCTGTCGTAGAGCACCCCGAAGCAGCCCGATGGTTTGACGGCACAGGGAAGATCTTCAACGAGCGTGCGATCATCGGCGGGCAACTGGAGACCAGCCGCCGTCCCGACCGAGTGATCTTCTACCCCGACGACCATATTGAGGTCGTAGACTATAAGTCAGGAGAGGAGCGTAAGAGCCACCACCGCCAGGTCCGTGAGTACATGGAGCTTCTTCGTCAGATGGGCTACGCCAAAGTCTCGGGCTACCTCTGCTACCTCCATGAGCCAGCGCCCAAGATTCTACAAGTGAAGGGGTAGCCATCTATCCTTGATACAAGAAGAGCAGCCTACTGCACAGCCCTCAGTGAGGGGATGCAGTAGGCTGCTCTTTATAGTAAAGTGGGAAAGTGAGCGTGTGGCTCAGCGACGATTAATCCTCGTCGTCGTCATCATAGTCGTAGTCACCGACACCGTGAGCATCGAGGAATTCCTCACTCGCGTCATTGAGGTTATCGATGAGACGCACCAAGATGGTATTATTCTTCTTGAGCTGTGCCTGTTCTTCGGGCGTACCACGGAGGCCATCAAGACGCATCTTGATGAGGGTCTTGTAGCCATCCTTCATCAGAGCTTCCCAGCCATCGAAGACTTTATAGAGCGCCTTGAGCATACGGTCGTCACCATCATAGGCACCGAGCGCAGCAGCCTGCTCTCTCAAGCCCTTGAGATCTTCGATCCACTCCAGGCGAACCCACTCAGCGCGATTGTAATCCTTGGCATCCATCGCATCATTCATCTTCGCCATCTGGTCGAGACCATAGTTGGAGAGGCAGATGAGCTCGTTGTTGTACTCGACGGCATTGTCGTACTCACCCTTGGCATAGTAGACACCCTCATCGGGCTGCCAGCCGCGCTTGGTCTCTTCACCACCGAAAGCAGCTTGCATCTGCTCCTGCATCTGCTGCATCTGCTTCTCGATAGCTTCGGCAGAGTTATCTCCCCCGAAAAGCCCCTGAAGCTTCTTAAAAAGGTCCATCATTTTTGATTGTAGTTTGATTATAAATAAATCGATTACCCTGCAAAAATAGTGATTTCTATCAACACCACAACTCCTCAGACTGCATAATATCGGGCAAGTTGCAGGCTGAGATAGTCCCAGCCCAGCTGAGATGGAGGCATGCCCCTTCTGCAGAAAGGCCCGAATGCAAGTAGACCTATATAGGAATGATCACGAAGCTATATAGGAATCGACTCAATCCTATATAGAAACACTCGCAAAGCTATATAGGAATCAGCTCAATCCTATATAGGAACGCTCGCAAAGCTATATAGGAATCAGCTCAATCCTATATAGGAACGCGCGCAAAGCTATATAGGAATACACGAAGAGCTATATAGCTTCCACCACCCCATACAATACGACCTCAATAAGAATGCATTGATCGTCCCCCTCAAGGAGTCAATAATAAAAGCCATCACCCTACCGCCACAGGATCATGTGAGCGGTAGGGTGATGGCTTTCCCTTGCGAAGGGAGGGAGGCACTATGCCTCGGGAAGGGTCATCTTGACCAAGACGATCTTCGTCGATGTCGAGCGAAGAATCTCAAAGCGCAGGTCTCCGATCTCAAGGATCTGCCCCTGCGAAGGGATGCTGGGATGGTGGCACAAGATGTAGCCAGCGATAGTCATAAAGTCCTCATCCTCGGGGAGTGTCAGGCCAAACTTCTCGTTGATATCATCGATCTCCATACGTCCGCTGAAGATGAAGGTACGGTCATCAAGGCGCTTGGCTACACGCTTCTGACGGTCATGCTCATCCTCGATATCTCCGAAGAGCTCCTCGACGATATCCTCAAGCGTCACCATACCTGCCGTACCGCCAAGCTCGTCGATGACGACTGCGATACTCTTCTTTTTCTGCATCAAGAGTCGCATCAGCGTACTGGCTTGCATACTCTCGGGGACGAAGAGGGCTGAGACGATGCGCTTCTGCCAGTCGTCACCGCGGAACATTTCGCTCGAATGGATGTAGCCGACGACTTCGTCGATATTCTCCTTATAGACGATGAGCTTTGAGAGTCCCGTGCGGATGAAGAGCTCCTCAAGGTGTGCACGCGTAGAATCAATACTAGCCCCGACGATCTCATTACGAGGCAGGAGGCAATCACGCACCTGAAGCCCCGAGAAGGAGATCGCATTCTGTATGATCTTTACCTCCGTCTCGATGCCCGAGGCCTGACCATCGTCCGAGCTATGGGTAAGGTAGTACTCGAGGTCCAGTGAAGAGAGCTGCGGGCGAATAGCCACACTCGAGGTACGCTGCCCAGCGAGGAAGAGGATCGCACGCGTGATCAGCCCGATGATCCAAGCAAAGGGATAGAGCAGGACATAGACGAGGAAGAGGATCCCAGCGAAGAAGCGCATCGTGCGGTTGGGGTTAGCACGGAAGGTAACCTTCGGGAGGAACTCCCCGACGAAAAGGATCAGTAGCGTACTGATGACCGACTGCGCCAAGAGAATCAGCACGTCATTCTCACCCAAGAGACTCTTGAGCCAAGGCTCCATCAGTACAGCCGTCAAGAGACCATAGATGACGAGGGCAACATTGTTCCCCAGGAGCATCGTCGTGATGAAGTGGTCAGGACGCGAGTAGAAGACGCCTAAGATCCGGGCCGACACACCACCACGGCTTCGGTCAAGCTCGAGACGGAGCTTATCCGAAGAGAGGAAGGCGATCTCCATACCAGAGAAGAAGGCCGAAGCAATTAGGCTGAGGAATATATAGAGGTAAATCATCGTCGATGGTGAGAGCACACTGCGCCGAAGAGCTTAGAGATGGGGAGCTTGCTTCAGCGTATCGGCCCGTGGGGCTGCAGGTGCAGTAGGTGAGGTCGCCTTATTCTCGTCGTAGTCAAAGGCGCCCTTGTTGTCGTAGATCTCATACCAGCTGAGATCGTCCTTGGCATTGAAGTGGGAGCCACGAAGCTCCTTGCCTTGGGTGAGGAAGTAAGTCGTATCATCCGAATAGAGGCGCTTCTCTGCACGAAGCCAAAAGAGCCGCTTCGTCTTGAGGCGCTGCCCATCTGGGCCCTGGACAAGGACGTGACCGATGAGCTCCCACTCTTCCTTGAGCGGTCGGCGGATAGCGGAGTCTGCCTTGATGAAGACCTGACTACCGCTCTTGAGGTCATAGGGTCGTAGGACAAGACCACGTGGGAAGACCCACTCATTGCGGTCATTACGCTCATAGATCAGAAGCTCGGGAGCGGTCATACGATATCGGATGAGTCCAGAGTCCGAGATGAGCGTATTGAGCGCTACCATACGAGCTGTATAGAGCGAGTCGGGATTGACCGCCAGATTCTTCACCTCGACCTTCTTCTTGCTGCATGCCCCCAGCGAAAAGAAGAGCGTGCAGAAGACAAAGAGAATGGCGAAGGGATACGAACGAGAAGTCCCCCGCTGTCTGGATGGAGTATCCAGACGGCGGAGGGCTTCTTCCCTCTCTCTTGCACCTAAGTGCGAAGGGAGATCAGACATAGAGCGAGCTATGTAGATTAGGGGATGACGACACTTTCGCCACCGAAGCTAACCGTAGACCCCTTCTTGATATCGGGGTGCATGAAGATCTCCTGTGCAGAGGGGAGGTAGCGAGAGTAGTTGGCGATAGCGCGGTTAGCCTGAGCAGAGACCGAGGGGTCTACGCTGGCAGCATGGCGGAGCTTATTGATGACGAGGTAGTAGTAGCAGCGCTGCTTGATCTTGTCATCGGGATAGTAGCGAGAAGCATTACCAGCGGAGAGCTCAGCGAGGTAGAGCAGTACGCGACCATTGCGGGGATTCTCAGCGAGGATCTTGTTCCCGTAAGAGATAGCTGCACTGCTGTTGCGCTGTACCTGAGCGATCTGGAAGAGTGCTTCGTAGCACTTGAGGCGGTCAGAAGAGTTCTTAGCCAGGTCAATAGCCTTGTTGAGGAACTCAGTAGCCTCAGCGTAGCGCTTGTCGCGGATAGCTTCACCAGCGATACCCATAGCCGCCGTGACCGAAGGCTCGATATCGAAGAGGTAGCGACCGGCACGTACAGAAGCATTGCCATCGCAGCCTGCACGCTGGAAGAGGGCGAGGACATTCTGCAGGAAGGCCTTATCCGTCTTATGCTGATCGATCTTCTCTACCGTGTAGGTCTTCTCGAGCTTGTCACAGCTGGCCAGACCGCTCTGAGCGAACTCCGTATCCATCTGATTCTTGTACGTCTCGATGACCTTCTTAGCTTCGTCCGTCTCAGCAGCAGCGAGGAGAGCATCTGCATATTCAGCAGCCTGCGTGTACTCGTTGATATACTGATCAATCTTCGACTCATCCTTAGAAGCGATGAGACGTGAACCGAAGGTATAGTAATAGAGCAGCTGGATAGGAGACTCAGCCTTGTAGCGCTCTACGGCAGGCTTAGCCCACTCATAGACCTGCTTGAAGTCGGCATCAGCACCTGCAATGTTCTTGTAGTCCTCGATCTTATCAGCCAGGATCTGAGGCGTACCGACCTTAGCATCGTCACCGAAGTAAGTGATACGGTCGTCATAGAGCTTCATCAGCTGGTTGAGGATCTTCTTCTTATCATCAGCAGTCTTAGCCTGACCAAGCTTCCAGTGAAGGATCTTAGCACCGATGATGTATATATTCTTAGATGCTGCGGGGCAGTTGTCGTACGCCTTCTGCCAATGCTCATAGGCGTCGGCATAGTTCGCCGTCTTACCAAAGCTGGTCAGCAGGCTGATACTTTGGCGGCAGCGGATGCTGTCTTCACCTGAGCCAAAAGGAGTACCTGTAGCTCTACCCGTCTGGGCATAAGCAGCCGTCGAGAGAAGTCCGAGAGCTGCTACCAGGATCATTCTGTTCAGTTTCATTGTCTCTTGTCTTTAGTGTGTAAATGATTAGCGCATAGTCGGCCGTAGACCTCCACCATATAGAGCGGGGGATAGTCCATGGCAAGGCTATATAACTTAGTTGATACGTGCCTTGCGGAACCAGTTCTCCTTGAAGAGAATCCCCACAGTGAGGCCAAGTGAGTGCTCACGCACCATACCGGTGGCCTGAGGAGTGAGGTACTTATAGTCTACGGTAATATTGACGAGCGAACGACGGTCGATGAGCGGCATACCGATACCGACCGATGCGGTGAGTTCATTGTAGCCCTTCTGCTCGCCCGTAGAGGTTGGGACGAGCATATAGGAGTTAGCTCCACTCAGGCCGAAGCGATAGCGGGAGCGAGAGAAGAGTCCACGACCACGAGGATCGGGGATCCACTCGGCACCAAGGCCTACACGATAGTGATCGCGAGGTGCAGCACCATCCTGAGCAAGGCCCGTAGCCTTAGCCCACTGCATATAGGTAAAGCCTGCTCCGACGAGGAGGCTCTCGCTATGGCGATAGGTAGCACCGACCGAGTAGCTCATAGGCATATGGTGGAGGCTACGTGAGGTGATTGTATCTGAGGACTCGGGCACAAGCTGGCTGGAATTCTCAGCACTGAGGAAGTGCTGATCGATGAGCGTCGAGCGGAGCTTGATCTCAGGGGCAAACGTAGCACCCACGACGAGGCTACGTCCCTTCTTCTGATCCAAATCCAGCTGGTACTGTGCACCGATATCAGCCTTGAAGCCCTTGAGCTGGAGCTGCGTGCGGTAGAAGGGGTTGGATGCACCATCCGACCCGATATATACCTGACGCTCCTGCGTCGTGTAGCCGAAGACATAGGAGCCATTCACCCCAAGGGAGAAGCCTCCGATACGCCCTGCTACACCGAGGTAAAGGTCGCTGAAGCCACCCTGTCCCAGATAGGTACGTTGATAGTTATTCTGGCTATCTCCCTGGAGCTTCTCGAGGCTACCGAAGCGATAGCCCACGGTCGAGAAGGGAGTGATCCCTGCACTGACCGCGATATGACGGCTCACGGGGAAGAGGATCGTAGCGTAATCAAGGTTACCCAAGACACGGCTATCACGATTCCCGCCTTCAGCGAGGTGAGATCCACGCAGTGACACTGCCAGATCCATAATGAAGGTCATGGAGTCGACAGCGGTATAGGAGGCAGGGTTAGCGGGGTTGACGACGAGGCCGTCACGCAGCCCCACACCGATACCCCCGAGAGCTCGTGTCGTAGCCGTCTGGCGCATACCGAGTGTCCCATAGCCGAAGCGACTATAGGGCGAGCGGTCTGAGTTGCTCTGGGCGCTAAGGGCGCCTGCTGTCCCAGCTGTGAGTAGTCCTGCGGAGAGGAGGTAGCTGAGGATCTTCTTCTGCTTTATCATCTGTTGTACTCCAGTATCTTATTCAGTCCATAGAGGACGAGGTCGGGCTCCACGCATACCCCTTCGGGGAGGTACTGCTCAATGAGATGGGCATCGCCCCCTGTGACGTAGACCTTGGCATTAGGGTCTGACGCCTTAGCTTCATCTATATACCCTTTGATCTCATAGATCACTCCACGGAGCACTCCTGAGGTAATCGCCTCGGAGGTTGTCTGCCCGAAGTCTCGTACGGGAGGCGTGATCTCGTGGATCAACGGTAGGCGCGAGGTGAAGTGATTCAGCGCCTTGAGTCGGGTATAGAGCCCTGGGGAGATATTCCCCCCGGTATATTCCCCCTTAGGGGAGATCTGCTCATAGGTGATCGCCGTCCCCAGGTCTATGACCAAGAGGCTGACACCCTCGGGTGCCAGAGTATGTGCCCCGACGACAGCCGCCATACGGTCACTACCGAGGCGCTTGCGGTCGTAAGCCACGCTTACAGGTACGGCTATATGCTCGTCGACCTGCAGCACGGTGGGGATACGCTCAGCGAGCAGGCTGAGTAGCATCTTGTCGACAGCTGCGACAGAGCTATAGATCGCCGCCTGCAGAGCTGGATGATCGGATAAGATGACCCCAGCTTCTCGTAGGGAAACTTGAGGGAAGGAGTAGTGGGCGATGAGCTCACCTCCATCCGCCACGGCCACTTTGCAGACCGAGTTTCCCTGATCGATGATTAAATTCACTTAGTGGTCAGATAGTCAATGATACCACAAAGAAACGGCTTTTATCTGGAATATACCGCAACTACGGTAAGAGGAGCGGCTTCCTATCACCGCGCCGAGGCACGATGAAGCCATCACTTTAGTCAAAGAGTGGCGTCCCTTCACCGACCAACTCATGCAGTCGGATCAAGGCCTTATCCTCTGCCTCACGCATACGCTCCTCGTCCTCGGGGCTCTTATCCTTGAGCCCGCAGAGATGGAGGACCCCATGGATGATCACACGGTGCAGCTCTTCGGCATACTCGTTGCCAAGGAGCTCGGCATTGCTACGCACCGTATCAAGGCTGATAAGCATGTCCCCCGAGATCACATTCCCCTCACTCTCGTCGAAGGTGATGATATCGGTATAGTAGTCATGATCGAGAAAGTCTTGATTGGTCTGCAGGATGCGCTCATCACCACAGAACTGGTAGCAGAGCTCGCCGACACGACGGTCATAGCTGGCAGCGACCTCACGGATCCAGTTGCGAAGGACACGCTCTCGGAGGCGAGGCTCCTCGACGTCTTCGTCAGTATAGTAAGCTATAAGCTCAGATTCTTTCGACATAAGTGATATGCTGTAGTCTAATCTTTCTTGAGTAAGGGCTCCTCATCGGCCAGGCGCCCATGGCCATAGCGGAGCACCTCGAAGGGCTCCTCTGTGCAGTCGACGATCGTCGAGGGAGCCAGCGGGATGTCGCCAGCATCGAGGATGGTGTAGACGGCATTCCCGTAGCGCTCGTCGATGAGCTCGGGATTGGTGCAATACTCGGGCTCGTCCTCATCCTCTATGGGGAGCGAAGAGGTGATCAGTGGATTGCCTAAGTGCTCGGCAAGAAGACGGCCGATAGGATGCTGGGCAAGGCGGACACCCACCTCACGGCGCTGCTTGAAGATACGTGGCAGGGCACCCGATGCTGGGAGGATGAAGGTATAGTTGACCTCGTGATCCTTGATGAACTTAAAGGCGCGGTCATTCATCTTACAGTACTCTGACACCTGGCTCAGCGAAGCACAGGCGATAGAGAGCGCCTTCTTCTTCGGGTCGATCTTCTTTAGGCGACAGATCTCCTCGATGGCACGCTGGTGCAGCGCGTCACAGCAGTAGGCGTAGCCCGAAGCCGTGGGATAGATGAAGATCGCACCACGACGGAGCTCATCGACAAGCTCGGTGAGCAAGCGATAGTCGGGGGAGTCAGCGTAGATCTTAGTGAGCATAGTGTAGAGTAGCTATTATGAAAGGGCTATCACTCAGCACCGAGGCCTACCTGACGCACGACCTCATAGATGAGGATACCGCCAGCGACCGAGACATTGAGCGAACCGATAGCACCGACCTGGGGGATACGGACGATCTTATCCGCACGGCGCAGGACATCCTGTGACACCCCGTGATCTTCAGCCCCAAGGACCAGACCGAGGGGAAGCGACAGCTCACTCTCGGTATAGATATCTGCGGCCTTCTCTGAGGCAGCGATGATCTGGATGCCGTTCTCCTGCAGTAGGGTAACAGCAGCCTGTATCGAGCTGACACGGCAGACAGGGATACGATGAAGGGCTCCTGCAGAGGTCTTGACGGCATCGGCAGTCACCGACACACTCCCTCGCTCGGGGATGATGATCGCATCCACACCAGCGCACTCTGCCGTACGGGCGATAGCACCGAAGTTACGCACATCGGTAAGCCCATCCAAGAGGACAACGAAGGGAGAGCGTCCTTCTTCGTAGAGCATCGGGATGAGCTGATCCAGCTGCGTGTACTCGATCTCGCTGATGAAGGCGATGACCCCCTGATGCTGCTTGCGCGTCAGACGCGTCAAGCGCTCCTCGGGGACGATCTGCACAGGGATCGTACGCTCCTTAGCCACATCCATAATATGGTTCACTTCGCTGCTACGCAGTCCGCGCTTGAGCAAGATCTTATCGATCTCACGACCTGCCTCCAGGGCTTCGATAAGTGGGTGGATCCCGAAGATCAGGTTATTCTTTCCCATCAGTCCTTATACCTTATTATATGCGTCAGTCTATTCTCTTTAGTTCGTGCCACACGCACCCCAGATCAATCGGGGCAGTTTCAGACGTGCGCACATAGAGCAAAGATACAAAAAGATAACAGCTCCTGCCTGTAGACTCACACAGCCACTTGCTATCTCCCCTGTCGGCACCTCCACGAGGAGTGATCAGCACCACACGAGCGTGCGGCACAGCTCCCCAGTCAAAGCGTAAAGAATAGGCCCCTCTCCTATTATCCGAGCAAGAGCATTCCATTGAGGTGGATGCTGAACCTATATAGGATGGCGAAGAAAGCTATATAGCTTTGGTCTGATTCCTATATAGCTTTCGGTGTGAAGCTATATAGCTTTGTGAAGTGACCCCTATTAGGTTGTTGCTCCGCGTAGGGATAAAAGTTGTGGACGAGTAGCAGATAAGTTTGGACTACGTACGTGGCTCTAATATCTATGTACGTGGATATTTGGATTTGCGTGCCTGGTCTTTAGGACTACGTGCATAGACAGAGGAAAACCACTACGTGAAGGCGCTTTTTTCTTCACGAGAAGGACACTTTTCCCTCCGCTGAATAAGAGGAATACTCGCGATAAGGCGAGGGGCTTGTGTATCACTTCGGAGGGGTATATCAGGGAGCTGGGCGTACGATGCCCTAGCTGAATAAATAGAGGTCAGTACTCTAAGGCAACAGTCTCATATAGGTCAGCGGGGAGAGCTATATAGGTCACGGACTCGACCTATATTGGTCGTCACTCAGACCTATATAGGTCGCGTCAGCGATCTATATAGGTTCATAGCACCCCACTCTATAACTACATATACTCACCCCACTATTCACTTATGAAACAGGCATATAAAGCAAGCCCCCCGACCTCAGGCATCTTATGCACTTCGGTGGGGGCTTGACGTATCAACGTAGAAAGGGGGGAGCGTACCTATAGGCTGTAGCTGATACTCCCCGAGAGCCAGAAGCCAGGCTGCGGTACGCCAGCGATATCAGCGTACTGCGTGTCGGTGATATTATTCAGCTCGAGGCCAGCACGGAGGTGATTCGTCAGACGATAGTCGAGCTTGAGGTCAAGCGTCGCAAAGGGACTGGCTTGATTGACACGATCCTGATAGCGCAGCGCCCAGAGGGCTTCTATTCGAGAGCCGACGTTGTGTGCGAGCTGTGCCGTGAACTTGTGGCGGAGATAGTTCAGCGCATACTTAGACATCGCGACACCAGGAGCACGATGCTGCTGCGTCATATAGAGGTAGTCAAGGCTGAGACGTCCCGCATCACCAAGGAAGGGCAGGTACTCGCCAAGGCGAAGAGCCAGCCCAGCTTCGAGACCTTGGTTCGTAAGCTCAGCGATATTGTGCGAGGTGAAGGCCGTCTCCGTGCGGTCGAACTTCACCCAGTCAATGAGGTTGCTCCCCTTCATCAAGAAGTAAGAGAGGTGCGCCTCTACGTGCGAGGTCTGGTACTTCGCAATAGCCTCGAAGGAGTGGGCATACTCAGGCTGGAGATTGTCTCCATGCTTGTGGACAGGGTCGGTGTACCAGAGGTCGTTCAAGGTCGGCAGACGCATTGAGCGACTCCAAGTAGCGACGAAGCTCCAGCGGTCAAGGGGATGATAGTTCACACTCACCGAAGGGAGGAAGGTATACTTCCCTGAGAGGAGTGTATTATGACTCATAAGCGTCCCAGCGGAGATCAGCCACTTATCCAGCTTGACTGTATGCTCCAGACTGAGGCTGACATTCGTTCGACTACCGAACTTCGTGTAGTAGCTCTCGGGCTTAGCGCGTGGCGTACCGAGCTTATTCCCGATGACCTCCTCATAGCGAAGCTCACCACCGAGTGTCGTCGTCCCGAGGAGGGAGCTGTAGTTGGCGATGAGCCCAGCACCATAGTTATTCACGATATGGTGGTTCTGTCCGAAGGTCGTCCCACGCACCAGCTCGAAGCAGTCGTACTCACGATCCCAATAGATAGTGGGGAGAAGACGCAGGCGCTCACCACCCAGGTCACCACGCAGCGAGGCGATCATACGCTGGGTATGCTCGTACTGATTAGGATACTTAGCCGAATAGAAGGAGTTGGCACCGAACTTCTTCTCATTGTAGCCGAGCTGGAGATCCATCTTGTTCTCCTCAGGGAGATTTAGGCGTGTTTGCCAGAGGGCATTATAGATCTCGTAGTCGGTATTCGTGCGGTAGCCAGCGCTGGAGCGGCGGCTCAGCGAGAGGCTATTCTCCGTCTTGCCCCACGTCATCGCTCCACGGAGCTCTGCACCCACGAGGCGGTGCATACCCGCAGTAGCCTTGGCATAGAGGGAAGTCTCTGCGCTGTGCTTGGTGATGATGTTGATAGCACCCGAGAAAGCACCCGTACCATAGATAAGTGCCGAGGGCCCACGAAGCACCTCGATACGCTCGATATCCGAGAGGTTGATAGGGAAATCGAAGCTTAGGTGCCCCGTCTTACTGCTGCTGACATTGACCCCATTGAGGAGGATGACGATCTGCTCGTGTGAGCCGCCACGAATGGAGACATCGGCCTGTACCCCTTGGGCACCGCGCTGTGCGACATCGATACCCGCTACATAGTTCAGCAACTCTTGGATACTTCGCGCAGGGGTCTGGGCGATCTCACGTGCCGAGATGACGGTGACGAGTCGCGTAGCTTCATTCAGCGGGGTAGCTGTCTTAGAGGCTGTGACCGTGACCCCCGTAAGCTCCTTGTCGGGCTCACCGAGGTTGTACTCAGGCTCAGACGCAGCTACATTCTGCGCACTGACGGTGGAGGTGTAGGCACAAGCCAGCGCCAGGCTGGTGAGCGTACCGATGTTGATGATACGATGCATCGTGTTGAAGGCACCGTAGCTCTTGCGCGTCATACGCCGGAAGCGTAGCGCAACAGAGGTCTGCATGTTTGTTTGCTTCATCTGTAGATAAAAGATTGATTAGACGTGGACCTCACCTCGCTTGCCATCACGAAGGAGACACAAGCCGAGGAAGGTAAATAAGCCATTGAATAGGAGGATCTCGTAGCCGACCTTATAGTCCCATAGGCTCTCCGCTGCCACTGCGACGCCGTAGCTCACAAAGGGAGAGAGGATACAGAGGTAGGGCGTGAAGCGATCACGTACCGCCCAGCGTGTGAAGAGCCCGAAAGCGAAGAGTCCTAAGAGCGGCCCATAGGTATAGGAGACTGCTGTGAAGATCGTCTTCAGCAGGGAGCTCTGCTGGATCTGACTGATGAGGAGTACCATGAGAGCGAAGGCCACACACATAGCTAAATGAATCCACCAGCGACGGCGCTCCCCTACCGCATCATCCTCGAGCTTCATACCGAGGAGATCGGTACAGACCGAAGTCGTGAGACTGGTCAGAGCCGAGTCAGCATTGGAGAATGAAGCAGCAGTAATACCCAGCGTGAAGAAGATCAGGACCCACGGACCTAAGTGCCCTGCAGCGAGGAAGGGCAGGATATCATCTCCTCGCTCAGGTAGGGTCAAGCCATACGCTGCGCCGAAGTGCAGGAGGAGAATCCCCAAGACGAGGAAGAGATAGTTCAGCGGAAGGAAGCCGAAGCCGTAGGTAAGCATATTCGTACGGGCCTCACGGAGTGTACGGCACGTGAGGTTCTTCTGCATCATATTCTGATCCAAGCCCGTCATCACGATGACGATGAAGATACCGCTGACGAACTGCTTCCAGAAGTACTGCGGGCTCGTCCAGTCGTCAAAGAAGAAGACTCGGCTGTGGGGATCTTCCCCGACCAAGCGCACGATACCTGAGAGGTTAAGCCCCAGTTGCCCCGAGACGACATAGACGATGAGCCCCAGCGTGAGCACAAGGCAGACCGTCTGCAAGACATCCGTCCAGATGATCGTACCCATGCCACCACGCTGCGTGTAGAGCCAGATGATACCGACGACCCCGAGGACCGTGACGACATACGGCACCCCTATCGGAGCAAAGACGAGCTGCTGCAGGATGAGCGTGATGAGGAAGAGCTTCGCTGCTGCCCCGAAGAGCTTTGAGATGATGAAGAAGAGTGCACCCGTACGATAGCTATGCCGCCCGAAGCGCTGCTCCAGATAGGTATAGATTGAGACGAGCTGCAGACGATAGTAGAGTGGCAGGAGGACATAGGCGATGACGATGTAGCCAAAGAAGAAGCCCAAGACCAGCTGCATATAGCTCATATCCATCTGCTGCACCATCCCAGGCACCGAAACGAAGGTCACACCCGAGATCGAGTCGCCGAGCATCCCGATCGAGACGATCCACCAAGGGGTAGCACGCCCTGCAAGGAAGAAGTCCGCATTCGTGCCTCGTCTACGCGTCCAGAAGGTGATAAGGAAGAGGAAGAAGAGATAGAGGACGAAGGTAATCAGTACACCCTGTACCATAATGATATATGATAGTGGCGACTAATAGTTGTAGTGAACTTCCCAGTCCTCGGGCGTATTGACCTTACCGCAAGCCTTGATCATCTTCATATCGTCCTCAGCTTGACGGCCAATGGTCGTGAGCAGATCACCCGTGATAGCGGCATTGATACCGACGTAGATAGCCTTGTATTGCGTCTCGGGGGAGAGCTGTGCGCGTCCACCAGAGAAGCGAAGGAATGCCCGAGGATTGACCATACGGAAGACTGCGATAGCCGAGAGGACTTCATCCTCAGTGAGCGGAGTGGAGTTACCGAGCGGAGTACCAGCGATGGGCTGGAGGATATTCATCGGGATACTGTAGCTCTTCAGGCGCTTGACGTAGAAGGCAAGCTCGACACGCTGCTCCAGTGTCTCACCCATGCCGATGATACCACCACAGCAGATACGCATACCCACACGGCGAGCGGCCTCGAGTGTCGCCTCCTTATCCTCCTGCGTATGTGTCGTACACAGCTCACGGAAGTAGCTGGGAGAAGTCTCCACATTGCAATGGTAGGTCGTCACGCCGCTATCAAAGAGCTTCTTCAGCTGTGGCTCGGTGAGTAACCCCAGCGAGGCACAGCACTTGAGCTCAGGATGTGCCCGCTTGATGGCGCGGTAGCTGATGCTCATCATATCGATCTCGCGATCGGTCTGGCGACGCCCACTCGCCACGAGCGAAAAGCGCCCGATACCCTGCTTGCGATTGTAGCTGGCCTGCGCTACACAAGCGCTGGGGCTGACGACAGAGTAGCGCTCTGCGGAGGTCGAATAGTGAGCGCTCTGTGCACACCACTTACAGTCCTCGGGGCAGTTGCCACTCTTAGCGTTGATGATGGAGCAGGTATCGAATGCCTTCCCCATGAAGTGCTCGGTGATCTCGTGTGCTGCTTGGTATAGCTCCTCCTTGTGAGGAGTGGTAAGCAAAGCAAGTGCTTCCTCTTCGGTGATCTCACCGCCAGCGAGGATACGTGCTTTGATGTCTTGTATCATAGTAGTCTTATCGTGTGATCTTATCGATATATAAAAAGCGCTGTCTCGCTACACACCCGCCTCCTATCGTGGAGTGGGTAGTAGCGAGACAGCGCTGTGTCAGCTGCAGAGAGCTACACTAAGGTAGCCTGCAGGATGTGCCGATGCGGTGGGCTTAGGAGTAGGTGTGAATGCGAGGAGCAGCTCTGAGAGCATAGCTTCCTCGAGGACTTCGGCCTCCTCACGGCTCCCTTCGGTGGGAGCAAGCGTGCCACATACGGCAGGTGTGGTAGCGAGCGTCGTCGTCTTTGCTGAGAGACGCTCCAGGACGCTTGACGAGAGATGCCCGATGGTGACGCAATGCCCGAGGCTGTGGAAGACGGCTGCGCTACTACGTGTCCAGCGACGGAAGTAGAGACGAGCTGCGCTCAGCGAGTGGGGTTGTGCGGAGTACATCGGAGTGGGTCAGCGTCTTGTGTGAATTACTTAGCTACGCGCTCGAGCCACTTGACCATAGTAAGCATCGTGATCATCGAGGCAGCGCAAGCACCTACGAAGACCAGCCAGCAAGCCCAGAGAGGCACACTCGTATAGAGGATACCACCGATGAAGAGGAGCGAGTTCCCGAGAGCCGTAGCTGCGAGCCAAGCCCCCTGCATGACACCCTGGAGGTGGGGAGGAGCTACCTTCGATACGAAGGAGAGGCCAAGGGGCGAGATGAAGAGCTCAGCAAGCGTGAGGATGAAGTACATCCCGACCATAACCCAAGGCGTGAGGAGCATTTCGTGCTTTGCAGCCTCCGTCATACTACCGAGCGAGCTCTGATCGGGCAGACCGAGTGAGCAAACCATCAGGAAGACGTAAGCCAGAGCAGCGATACCCATCCCGATAGCGATCTTGCGGGGAGCAGAGGGTTCCTTACCCTGATTGCGCAGACGACCGAAGACGTACATCACGAGAGGCGTGAGGCAGACGACGATCAGCGGATTCACCGACTGGAAGATCTCAGCACCCTTAATCACAGTGAAGCCGAGGTCGATCTTGATGACACTCAGGTCAACGTAGTCACGAGCAAAGTATGTGAGCGAGTAACCATTCTGGTGGAAGGACATCCAGAAGAAGATGACGACACCGAATACTGCGAAGAGCGCGTAGATACGCTGCTTGATCTCAGCGGCACTCATCTGAACTTCGTTCTGTGAGGGAGCACCATCCTTACTTGCAACTTCCTTCTTGCTTGGATCGGGGAACTTCTTTTGGTTGAGCAGGAAGATCACCATTGATACGCAGATCATCACGACAGCTGCGATGAAGGCGTAGTGGAAGCCGCGGTTGAAGACATCAAGGTACTGACCGACGAAAGCCTGAAGGTCGGTGACTTCATTACCCAGCGATGCCTTGGTGGCAAGGCTCTGCAGGTTCTCCATAGCCTGTGCTGGCATATTAGCACCTTCACGCAGATACTGATGACAGAGAGCAGGAAGCTCAGCGCTATAGTCGAAGCCATTGCGACCCAGCCACCAGTTACGGATACCTACAGCCATGAAGGGTGCGAAGATCCCCCCGATGTTGATGAACATGTAGAAGATCTGGAAGCCAGCGTCACGAGCGCTCTGGTAGCGGGGATCATCGTACATCTGACCGATGAGCACCTGCAGGTTCCCCTTGAAGAGACCATTACCGAAAGCGATGACACCCAGACCGACGCAAGTAAGCGTGAGGTAGAGGGCAAGGTTAGGTACTGGCGTAGGCGTGGGGATAGCGATCAGCACGTAGCCGAGAGCCATGATAACCAGACCAGCGACGATCGTAGCCTTGTACTTCTTCGAGCGGTCAGCGATGACACCACCGACAAGAGCCAGCAGGTAGATCGAGGCATAGAAGGCTGAGTAAACGTACCCTGTCGTCTGTTCACTCAGACCGAACTTGGCCGAGATGAAGAGCGTCAGGATCGCCATCATGATGTAGAAGCCGAAGCGCTCTCCCATGTTCGCGAGAGAGGCCGCGATCAATCCCTTAGGATGATTTTTGAACATAAGTTTGGGGTGTTAGGATGAGTATTGTTAGTTGCGATTTTCCGTCTTGATTGGAGGTTCGTACAGCAGAGCTCCGCTACTCCTGACGCACATCAAGGATAGCTCCCGTGCGTGTGTCGAAGTAGATAGCCGTCGCTGCATTGGGGGTCAGCTGGAGCATCTTAGGAGCCAAAGCCTGAAGGGTGCCGAGCTGAGCGAGGCTGACCTGCTCGTCGGCGAGCTTGCGTCCCTCATAGAGGAGCGTGATACGTGCCTGACCAGGCTGCACATAGACGATGCTATGCTCGAGCATCTTATCCTTCTTGCGCTGGTCCTTTTCGTTGAGCTCTGGAGCTTGCTCCTGCACGGAGATCACGAGGCGCAGAGGTGCACCACTCAGATCATCCGCCTCCGTCATCCCTGCCACTGGGGAGAAACGAGCCAAAGTCAGCTCACCCTCCTCACGCCCCGTGGGGGTGTAGCGAAGGATGTACTCACTGACACGCTCGGTCGTATCCCCGAGGAAGAGACGCTGTGTGCGCTGCTCCTCACGGCGCAGCTGCTCGAGAGCCAGACGCATCGACTCGCCGTCCTTTGGCATATTGTCTACGGAGCCCGTGACGATGTTCATCAGATTCTCGCGCAGGTCGTAGAGATAGCTTGATGCGATCTCGGCTTGCTTAGCCTTGGAGCCAGCCTGCGAATACTCTCGAGAGAGGGCGGGCTGAGCAGTATCGACCTGCTTCTCAGAGACGACACGAGAGTGACGCTCCTCACTGAGGCTAGCAGGAAGCTCTCCTCCGCCATTGATGGAGAAGAGGATACCCGCATCCGTGAGCTTGACGAAGGGAGCCAGCGTCTTGCGGTCAAAGGAGACCAGGTACTGCTGGGTCGAGTCGGGACGCCCTACCGTATAGAGGCGAGCCGAGACAATCTCAAAGGTATGGCGGGGCTTATCGGAAGCTTTCTTATTGAGGTACCTATCAGCATAGGCCGATAGAGGTCCAGGGGTATAGGTACGCTCACATACCGTCACCACCGCTTCGATCTCGGTGCGGGGCAGGCGGTAGACGACCCCATAGTCCGTCTCCTTAGTAGCGTCATAGCGACGTACCTTCGTCTGAGCCCCAAGTTCGGGTGCTGCGAAGAGTAAGAGTCCGAGCAATGCGATCCAGCGCTCTAATCGATACATGTAATGTCTGTATATGAATGAGTGAACTGACAATTCAGAGCAAAACTAATAAAAAAGCGGGGACATTCAAACGGTTAGACCTCGCGAGGAGCCTTATGCAGGACGGCTTTCGAGGGGAGTGACTCCCTCGAAAGCCGTCGCATCTGGAGCGGCAGTTCCCTACCGTCCTCTAAAGAGGTGGGCTATTACTCAGCCAGGATATGGATCTCTGAGCCAGAGGCGTAGTCCTGCCCGTCGTGAGCTGAGAGCGCCGTAAATCGCAGATAGCGAGCGCGAACGGGCATCTTGAGAAGGGCTTCCTTGAGCTTCTTATCACTACCGAACGTACCACGCAGGACCTCGGTCCACTGCTTCCCGTCATCACTCACTGAGAGGGCATAGTCCTTGACATCACCCGTGGTGCTCTCATCCTGACGAGGCAGATAAGTGAGACCAGTGATCGTCTTCACCTTGTACAGATCAAAGTCAATCCAGTGGGGGTGCTTTGGTACGGTGAGCGTCCATACGGTGTGCCACATCGTGTCGGGGCTCTCATCAAGGAGATCCTGTGCCTCATAGCCATACTCCTCACTGCTGCAGAAGACGATGCGGCAGGCAGCGTACTTCATACGACCGAAGGACATAGTCGAGATGAGGCGGCGCTGTCCTTCCGTCCAAGCAGAGACCTCTCCACCCTGTGAGAAGTCGATAGGCTCAGTATAGCGCTGAGGGCGGCCACGACCGACTGTGTACCAGAGAGCTTCCCCGGGAGCACCCGTGATGACGAGGTCCCCATGAGGATCTCGCGTGATCGAGGGAGCTACGGGGCCATCAATCTTCGCCTTAGCCTGCTTGACGGCTGAGTCACCAGCACGGAGCGGACGGATCATCAGGCTGAAGAGCTGTGGAGTACCGAGGCTCTGAGCGGATACCAGAGGGCCACCCTGACCACAGCTGGCACCACCAAGACCCGTCGTGCTACGGGAGAGTACCAGATGGGTGTCACCAGCAGCAGGCAGTTCGTGGGGATGAGGAGCCATCATCAGCTGCATCGCCGAGTAAGGCAGAGCGGAGCTCGTCATCACGCTATCCGTGAGGAAGAGCATACCACGTCCAGAGGCATTCGTCAGGCTTACCCAGCGCACATCCTCGCGGTTAGCCATCGTCTGAGGCTTAGGGAAGGAGACGAACTGCTCGGCTACCTTACTCTTGTGCTGCTCGATATACTGGCTGGCCTTGCGGTCACCATAGTTATTGATGGGGCCACGACCATAATAGGTGTAGTTGTCGTAGGCACGGGGCAGGACGAACTCATAGCCGAGACGACCGAGAGGCAGCGTGGGCTTATTCGTCGTCAGGTTCGAGCGAAGCTGGATGCTTCCGTCGGGATACACTCGCCAGATAGCCTGCGATGTGATAGCGAAGTCATTCTCACCGAAGGGATGTGCCTTATCCTCCGTGAGCTCATACTTACCCGAAGCCTTGTGCATCGTGAGTGTAGCGCCATAGGGAGCCTGTGAGCGTACGGTGAAGAAGAGCTCTACCGACCCGTCGGGGAGCTTAGTGACCTGCTGCTTGAGGACACGGTGCTTGAGATTGTGCAGACCATTGGTCGTCCAAGCCGAGCGCACCCAGATATCATTATCAGCAGGAGCGCGGAAGGCCGTGATACGGGGCCCATTGCCGGGGAAGATAACCGTATCGCCAGCATAGACGAGCTGGTGGATCGTCCCTTCGTGGAGGTCGTACTGCACGGAGAAGTCGCTACCAGCGACCTCATAGATCTCCTTCGTCAGACTCTTAGCACGGAGGCCCTTCCCCCCTTGCACGGCATCTCGCTCACGGAGCGACTGCAGGGCGAGCTGCTCATCAGCGGCTACATAGCCTGCCTTAGCCCAAGGCTTGTCGGTGCGCAGACGGCACTCGACCTTGACGAAGTACTCGCTATTAGGCTGAAGGTCGGAGGTAGAGAGAGGCAGAGTGACGGTCTCAGCCGTACGAGGAGCGATAGCAGGGAGATCCAGGACGCCCGAGCGCTCCTCTACCCCATCGCGGTAAAGACTCCAGCGAAGGTCGAAGTCTGCGAGGGAGACGAAGTAGTGCTTATTGAAGATACGCACACGTCCTGCCATCAGATCTTCGGCTTCGATACCGATCTGCTGATAGACCTTCTTCACCTCATAGTACTGAGGCTTAGGCTGGAGATCGGCGAACATGATACCGTTCATGACGAACATACCATCATTGGGGAAGTCACCGAAGTTACCCCCATAGGCCAGATAGCGCAGCCCTTCGGGCGTGTAGTTGTACAGCGCCTGGTCTACCCAGTCCCAGATAGCACCACCACAGATGTAGTTTGAGCTCTCGATAGCCTTCCAGTAGTCCGCCAGACCACCACAGGCATTCCCCATGGAGTGGGCGTATTCGGAGATATGGAAGGGGTACTTGATCTTGTACTTACCCGTAGCAGCACCCTCGACCCAAGCGATAGAAGGATACTGATTGGAGCCCATATCGACGATGTCGTTATTGCGCTCATACTGCACGGGGCGTGAGGTGTCGACGCGCTTCGTAGCCTCGTAGCTCTTGACGAAGTTCACACCAGGACCAGCCTCATTACCCAGCGACCAGATGACGATGCTGGGGTGGTTGATGTTGGCATACACCATCTCAAGCATACGAGAGACGTGCTGTGCCTCGAACTCAGGCACGTGCGAAAGCGAAGCCTTGCCGTAGTAGTACTGATGTGATTCAATATTCGCCTCGTCCTCGAGGTAGATACCATACTTATCGCACAGGTAGTACCAGTAGGGAGCAGGAGGATAGTGGGAGTTGCGCACGTGGTTGATGTTCGCACGCTTCATCAGGAAGACCTCACGCTCCATCTGCTCATGCGTGATGGCATGCCCACGGGAGGGATCCGTCTCGTGGCGGTTCGTCCCCTTGAACTTCACAGGCTTATGGTTGACGTAGAAGTAGCGACCAGCATGACCGAACTCATCTTGGTCGGCTGGTGTCTCGCGGATCTCGACCTTACGGAAGCCCGTATAGATGGACGCACGATCCAGCAGCGTCTTACCCGCCTTATCATAGAGCTCGGCGACCAAGACATAGCGGTGGGGAGCCTCAGCAGACCAGAGCGCAGGGCTCTGGAGCGTAAGCGTCGTCTCAGCCATGCCCGTCGAGGTGCTACGCCCTTCGGCTGTAGCCACGGGAGCACCACTCACCTCATCGGAGTAGAGAGGCAGTGCATAGAGCTTGTAGCGTAGGCGTAGGTCGGGGCGTACCACCTTCATCCCTTGGCTTCTCAGCTCAGAGGTGATGCGCAGGCTACCCTCCTTGAGGTCAGAGGTCACATCGGGGATGACCTGCAGGTCACGCAGATGCACCTTCGGCTTAGCGGTGAGGTAGACCGAGCGGAAGATCCCTGGGAGGCGGAACATATCCTGTGCTTCGAGGAATGAGCCATCACTATTGCGGTAGACCTCTACAGCGATGACATTCTCCTCTCCCTTGGGGCGGAGGTAAGGTGAGATATCGAAGGAGGCGAGATTGCGGGAGTTCTTAGAGAAGCCCACATAGCGTCCGTTGATCCAGAGGTAGAAGAACGAGTCGACCCCATCGAAGTTGAGGAAGACCGCCTTGTCGCTCCACTCGGTGGGGAGCTTGAAGGTGCGGCGATAGGAGCCGACCTCATTGCGGTCACGATAGGTCGTCCATTCCTTGGGAGGAGTACGCATAACCCCCTCGCGCCAGTCATCAGGGCGCACCTTGTGGTAGAAGATGACGGGCTGATTGACGTAGATAGGCGTACCATACTTCTGCTTCCCGTCGCGCTGGAGGCCGTAGACATTCCAGTTCATCGGTACGGTGACCTCATCCCAAGAGGAGGCATCGTAGTCGGCACGATAGAAGTCCACAGGACGCTCTTCTGGCGTACGTACCCAGTGGAAGCGCCACGTCCCATCAAGGCTCTGATAGAGAGAGCTGTACTCAGGGAGTACGCGCTCAGCACGATCCTTCGGGGCGAAAGAGAAGAAGTAAGCGTGGGGTTGCTCCTTGCCAAGAGCGTAGTCGGCTGGGCTTTGCCACTCCTTGCCCGTCGGCGCGGTCGAGTGATCATAGCGATAGCCGGGGAGGAGTCGCTGACCAGTCACAGGACTGGGCAAGGCGAGGGTTAGAGCAGCTGCGAGACTACTCACGGCGTAGATCTTGTTCATTAGATTGTAGTTCCAAGGGGAGATATCCGACAGCAGAGGGGAGTCCTCCACCGCGGCTGGAATGCTATGGGCAAATATACTGCTTTGGTGCATATCTACCCAGAGTATAGTGATCACACCGGGAGATTGGCTTTGCATCCCCTCGCAAAGTCCACAGAATAGGGAGCAGAAGTAGCGCAGGAATAAACACAGGCCACCGGCACTATTATCTCAAAACCAAGGAGATATTCTACCCAAGCAGTATCTCTATTCTTAAATCCACGTGCGTAGATTTTAGATCCAGGCACGAAAATCTTATCGTCTATGCACGTAGATTTTAGGACTTTGCACGTGGATAGAAGAATTGCATTACTGCTTCGTGGGCTTAGCACTACTGTCGAGCCACTTTTCTTGAGGGAAGACGAAGTTTGCTCCCCAGATAAAATCACCTCATCCCAATACAGGAGCTATTAAGACACTCGAATAGCCCACCTGAAGCACTGGCGAAATAACACCCAAGGGAGCGCATTTTTTCGTATCTTTGTCCTATATATAAATAATAATGTAATACCCTACCGTGACGCTATGCGCTCACCGCGGGGACTAATCACACAGATAAGCAATGAGCGAAGAGCTGTTCGATCAAGACCATACCAACGAGAAGGAATACTCGGCCAGTAGCATTCAAGTCTTAGAAGGGCTGGAGGCCGTACGTAAGCGCCCTGCGATGTACATCGGTGACATCGGTGAGAAGGGTCTTCACCACTTGGTGTATGAAGTCGTAGACAACTCAATCGACGAGGCCTTGGCAGGCTACTGCAATGAGATCAAGGTCACCATCCGCGAGGACAACTCCATCGAAGTCCAGGACAACGGGCGAGGTATCCCCGTAGACATCCACGAGAAGGAAGGCAAGAGTGCTCTGGAGGTCGTACTGACGGTCCTGCACGCAGGGGGTAAGTTCGACAAGGGCTCCTACAAAGTCTCGGGTGGTCTGCACGGGGTCGGTGTCTCTTGTGTCAATGCCCTCTCTACCCTCCTCAAGGCTACCGTCCACCGCGACGGCAAGATCTACACGCAGGAGTTCAGCCGTGGTGTCCCCACCACCGAGCTGCAGACTATCGGCACGACAGACAAGACGGGTACGACGGTACTCTTCAAGCCCGACGACACGATCTTCACCAGCACGGAGTACCAGTTCAAGATCCTGGCTACGCGTCTACGCGAGCTCGCCTTCCTCAACGCTGGTATCACCCTCACGCTGACCGATGAGCGCCAGCGTGACGAAGCAGGTGTAGCCCTCACCGAGACCTACTACTCAGAGAAGGGTCTTGAGGAGTTCGTCAAGTACATCGACCGCTCCAAGGAGCACCTCATCGAGGATGTCATCCACATCATCACCGAGAAGCAGGGTATCCCTGTCGAGGTCGCGATGACCTACAACACCTCATACAACGAGAATGTGTACAGCTACGTCAACAATATCAACACTATCGAAGGGGGTACGCACCTGGCGGGCTTCCGTCGTGGTCTGACGCGTACGCTGAAGAAATATGCTACCGACTCGAAGCTCCTCGACAAGGTCAAGGTAGAGATCACGGGGGATGACTTCCGCGAAGGTCTCACGGCCGTTGTGAGCATCAAGGTCGCAGAGCCTCAGTTCGAAGGGCAGACGAAGACCAAGCTCGGTAACAACGAGGTCATGGGCGCCGTAGACGTCGCCGTCAGCGAAGCCCTCGAGATCTACCTCGAAGAGCACCCCAAGGAAGCGAAGATCATCGTAGACAAGGTCATCCTCGCTGCTACGGCTCGCCAAGCTGCACGCAAGGCGCGCGAGATGGTACAGCGCAAGTCGCCCCTCTCGGGAGGTGGCTTGCCTGGTAAGCTCGCCGACTGCTCCTCTAAGGATCCCATCCTCTCCGAGCTCTTCCTCGTCGAGGGTGACTCTGCAGGTGGTACAGCTAAGCAGGGTCGTGACCGTGAGTTCCAGGCGATCCTCCCACTGCGTGGTAAGATCCTCAACGTAGAGAAGGCGATGCAGCACAAGGTCCTCGAGAGCGAAGAGATCCGTAACATCTACACGGCTCTCGGCGTGACCATCGGCACCGAAGAGGACAGTATGGCGCTGAACCTCTCGAAGCTCCGCTATCACAAGGTCATCATCATGACCGATGCTGACGTGGACGGTAGCCATATCGCCACGCTCATCCTGACCTTCTTCTTCCGCAACATGCGCTCGCTCATTGAGAACGGCTACGTGTACATCGCTACGCCTCCTCTCTACCTCTGTACCCGAGGCAAGGAGCGTGAGTACTGCTGGACCGAGCAGCAGCGTCAGGCCTTCATCGACCGCGTCGGTGGTGGCGATGAGAACCGCGTACGTGTACAGCGCTACAAGGGTCTCGGTGAGATGAATGAAGAGCAGCTCTGGGAAACGACGATGAATCCCGAGAACCGCACCCTGCGCAAGATCACCATCGAGAATGCCGCTGAGGCTGATGCGATCTTCTCTATGCTCATGGGTGATGACGTAGCTCCCCGCCGCGAGTTCATCGAGGCGAATGCGACCTACGCTCGCATCGACGCTTAGTCCAGCGCCCCTTATACCTATTATAATAAGAGAAGGCTATCCCTCCGACGGCTCGGATGCCGCTGGAGGGATAGCCTTCGACTATGATGACGATGACGACTCCTGCCACCTCCAACGCCTACTACTATATCAGTCCCTCGACCGACCCGTACTACAACATCGCACTCGAGGACTATCTCTACCGCCAGCTTCGCCCGCTGGACACCATCTACATGCTGTGGGTGAATCGCCCCTCCGTATTCATGGGGCGCTATCAGTGGGCTGAGGCGGAGCTCGATCTCGACTACCTCGAGGAGCATGACATCGCCCTCCTGCGCCGCACATCGGGCGGAGGCACGGTCTACCACGACCTCGGGAATCTCAACTTCACAGCGATAAAGAACGACCACTCGGGCCAAGGCTTTGACCTGAAGGCCTTCCCTACCCCCATACAGCGAGCACTCGCTGGGCGTGGAGTCATCGTGGAGCGCTCGCCCCGTGGTGACCTCCGTCTTGATGGCTATAAGGTCGGTGGAGCAGCTGAGGCAGTGAACCGCTCACGCATGCTCTATCATATCTGTCTGCTCTTCGATGCCAACCTCGAGGAGCTGGAGCGCATCCTGACAGTCTCTCCCGAGGTAGAGGCTCGCTCACGTGTCGCCTCGGTGCGCTCTCAGGTCACGAACCTCCGCCCAGCACTTCCCGAGGGCTATACCATCACCGACCTACAGGAGGACATCCTTGCCGCCCTCCGCGAGGAGCATACTGGGCTCTTCCCGCTCGAATTCAATGCTTCGGTAGAGGAGTATATCCGCACGCAGCGTGCTGAGCACTTCGAGCATACTGACTGGATCCATTCGCCGATAGGGCGCGCCAAGACTCCGACCGTATGACGCCATCCGCAAGCCTCGCCCTCCCCTATGTAGACTTCGCCACCTTCCTCCAGCGCCATTTCCCTGGACAGAAGGTGCAGAAGATCACGCTCACGGCGGGCTTCTCCTGCCCTACCCGTGACGGATCTATGGGCAAGGGAGGCTGTACCTACTGCAACAACAAGAGCTTCAGCCCAAACTACGCGACGAAGCTCAAGAGCATCACCGAGCAGATCAACGAGGGTATCGCCTTCTTCCGCGGGAAGTACCCCGAGATGAAGTACCTCGCTTACTTCCAGTCCTACACCAATACCTATGGGGAAGTGGAGGACTGCATCGCGAAGTACGAGGAGGCACTCCGTCATAAAGACGTCGTCGGGCTCATCATCGGCACGCGCCCCGACTGCATGCCCCAGCCCCTACTCGACTACCTCAAGGAGCTCTCGAAGCGTACCTTCCTCCTCGTGGAGTACGGTGTAGAGAGTACGTGCGACCGCAGTCTTGAGCGTATCCAGCGTGGTCACAGCTATCAGACCAGCGTTGAGACGATTGAGCGTACCCACGCTGCAGGCATCCTCGTCGGGGCTCATCTCATCCTCGGTCTTCCAGGTGAGAGTCGCGAAGAGATGCTCCAGCATGCCGACCGCCTCTCGCAGCTCCCCATCACTACGCTCAAGATCCACCAGCTACAGATCATCCGTGGGACGATCATGGCAGGCGAGTATCAGCGTGATCCATCGGACTTCCACCTCTTCACCGAGGAGGAGTATATCGACCTCATCGTGGACTTCGTGCATCGCCTCCGCCCCGATATCGTGCTGGAGCGCTTCGTCTCGCAGTCCCCACCCGCCCTGCTCTTAGCCCCACGCTGGGGCTGGAAGAACCACGAGTTCACCGCCAAGATCCGCAAGGCGCTTACGGCTACGCCCCAAGATTTCCACAAGTAAGGGCTTTATCTGAGGGACTTCACCTGCAACCTCTACTGCAAGCATTCCTCACTTTTTCGTACATTCGCTATAGAGCTGCTGGGGAGTCTCCCCACCCTCATCACATTCGTATAGCATACGCACATGGAGCAAACATTTACTATTCCCTATAAGACGCTCGACCGCTCCGAGCTGTCCGAACAAGATCGTCAGCTGGAGGAGCGTGCACTCGAAGTCGCTCAGAAAGCCTACGCCCCCTATAGCCGCTTCCACGTCGGCGCTGCCGCCCTACTCGCTAATGGCGAGATCGTCACGGGCTCCAACCAAGAGAATGCCGCCTACCCCTCGGGGACTTGTGCCGAGCGTACAGCACTCTTCTGGGCTAGTGCCCAGTGGCCCGACGTCGCTGTCGAGCGCCTCGCTATCGTCGCTATCAACAGCGCTGGCCGTGTGCCCTTCATCTCGCCCTGCGGCAGCTGCCGTCAGGTGATCATGGAGACCGCCACACGCTTCCACCCCTTCCCCATACTTCTGATGGGTGAAGAGAAGACTATTCTCCTCGAGGACTGCCGCTACCTACTGCCCTTCGGCTTCGACGGTAGCGCCCTTTAGCCCATATATCCTCCTCCTTAACAGACTCTATGCAGCAACGTCAGCACCGCGGGCCCATGCCCTATATCGAGCGTGACACGAGCTGGATGTACTTCAATAAGCGCATCCTCTTAGAGGCTATGCGACCCGACCTCCCTCTCCTGGAGCGCTTCAACTACCTCGGGATCTACTCCAACAACCTGGATGAATTCTTCCGTGTGCGCGTCGCCTCACTGCGTCGCCTCATCGACTCTGCGGAAGAGCTCCCCTCAGCCGAGCGCAAGAAAGCGAAGGAGACCCTCCGCACTATCCTCCGACTCAATAGGGAATACTCCCAGCTCTTCGACGAGACCTTCGCTCAGCTAGTACGCGAGCTCAAGGCTGCCCACATTCACATCATCAATGAGCGGGAGCTCACCAGCAGCCAAGAGGAGGAAGTCTTGTCCTTCTTCATGGACAAGATCAATGGCTTCACCAACCCGATCTTCATCAATAGCCCTACCTTCAACCCCGAGCAGCACCTCAAGGAGTCGCTCTATCTGGCAGTCGTCCTATGGCACGATCAGGAGGAGCCTGAGACGGGGCACGAGGTGGCTCTACTGGAGGTACCAGTGCGCGAGCTTGGGCGCTTCTTCCGGCTACGTGACGAGGGTGGTGAGAGCTACCTGATGTTCCTTGACGACGTCATCCGCTACTGCCTCCCCTACATCTTCATCGGGCGGGAGTACGTGCAGTACGAGGCCTATACGTTTAAGTTCACCAAGGACGCCGAGTTTGAGATCGAGCAAGACCTCCGCTCAAGTGTCATCGAGAAGGTCTCCCGTGGTGTCAAGCGCCGTAAGCGCGGGGAGACCGTGCGCGTCGTCTACGACCAAGCCCTCTCACCCGAGATCCTGCGTAAGCTCAGCGCTATGGCGGAGCTCAACTTCCGCGACACACGTATCGGCGGGGGACGCTACCACAATATGCGTGACCTGATGGATCTCCCTGACTGCGGGCGCAAGGGACTTCGCTTCCCCAAGCAGCCCCCGCTGCAGATGAATGAATTCCACTACACGCAGAGCATGATCCATCAGATCATGCACCAAGACCGCTGCCTGCACTTCCCCTATTACAGCTTCGATCACTTCCTCCGCCTTCTGCAAGAAGCTGCAATCAGCGAAGAGGTCACCGAGATACGTATCTCCCTCTATCGCGTGGCGCAGAACTCCAAGGTCGTCAAGGCGCTGACCACAGCAGCGCAGAACGGCAAGCGCGTCACCGCCGTCGTCGAGCTCTTAGCACGCTTCGACGAGCAGTCGAATATCAACTGGGGGAAGAAGATGCAAGACTTCGGCATCAACGTTGTCCTCGGTCATGAGAAGCTGAAGGTCCACTCGAAGCTCGTCTACATCCGCACCAAGCATGGGGGCATCGCCTGCATCGGCTCGGGTAACCTCCACGAGGGTACCGCTCGACTCTATACCGACCTCATGCTGATGACTGCGCACAAGGGCATCGTGCACGACGTGATGCAGGTCTTCGACTTCATCGAGCGCCCGTTCATCGCCCCGCACTTCCATCACCTGCTGGTCGCACCCAACGATATGCGCCAGCCACTCTACAACCTTATTAATAAGGAGATCCGCTTGGCTCGAGCTGGACAGGAGGCCTACATACGCCTCAAGCTCAATCATATCGTCGATGAGAAGATGGTTGCCAAGCTCTACGAAGCCGTGACGGCTGGCGTGCGTGTCGAGCTCTGCCTGAGAGGCAACTGCTCCCTCCTACCTGGTGTACCAGGCTATAGCGAAGGGCTCTTCATCAACGCGATCATCTCACGCTACCTCGAGCACTCCCGCATCTACGTCTTCGGTGGAGGTGGGGAGCCGAAGTACTACATCGGCTCGACCGACTGGATGACGCGCAACCTCGACCGCCGCATCGAAGTCATGACTCCCGTCTACGACCCTGCCATACAGCGTGAGCTGGACTTCATCATCTCAGCAGGACTGAGAGATACCGAGCAGGGCTACTACGTCCAAGGGGAAGCCGTGCGCCCACGTCGCGATGACTTGGGTCCCGATGAAGCCCCCTTCAACTCCCAGCAAGCACTATACAAGTACTACGAAGCAAAGAAGAACAAAGAGAATAATGGGTAAGTCTCACTACGCCGGTATCGACATTGGCTCCAATGCCGTCCGCCTACTCATCAAGTGCCTCAACGAGCCTGGGAGTGCCGAGCCACTCTCGAAGGTCCAGCTGGTACGCGTCCCCCTACGCCTCGGTGAAGATGCCTTTGTCGATGGGCGCATATCGAAGAAGAAGGGCAAGCAGCTCGTCAGCCTCATGAAGGCCTACCGCGAGCTGATGGAGATCTACGAAGTCTCTGCCTTCCGTGCCTGCGCCACCTCTGCCATGCGTGATGCCGAGAATGGCGCCGAGCTCGTGGAGAAGATCTACGAGAAGACCGACATCCGTATCGAGATCATCGATGGTAGAGAGGAAGCTCGCCTCATCTCTTCCGACCTCATCCGTTCGCTGGCCACCCAGACCGAGGATACCTTCCTCTACGTCGACGTCGGTGGGGGGAGTACGGAGCTCAACCTCGTACGTGGGGCAGAGCTCATCGAGTCTCGCTCCTTTGATATCGGTACGATCCGCCAGCTCAGCGGCAAGGTGCGTGACGAAGAGCGCAACTCCTTCGGTGACTACGTGCGCACCCTGCGCTCTACCTATGGCACCCTATGCCTTGTCGGTACAGGGGGGAATATCAATAAGCTCCTTCGCCTCGGCGCCCCTTCGGAGCGCGCCAACGTAAACAGCCTCCCTGTCGAGAGCCTCCAGCGTGTCGCCGACGAGCTCCGGCAGTACACCCCCGAGCAGCGTATGCAGCTCTTCCGCCTCAAGCCCGACCGTGCTGAGGTCATCGTCCCTGCGGCAGACATCTTCCTCTTAGTCGCCTCGATTACCGAAGCGACGGAGATCATCGTCCCCACGAAGGGGCTCGCCGACGGTATCGTCGACTCTGTCTGTCCGATCCTGCCATAGCGCTACCCAAGGCGCATTTTCCACGACGTCCGTCACCCTCCACGCTCACTACAGCGGGAGGGCGACGGACGTGCTATATATTATAGGTATAGGCTAAGTAGAGACCATTGCGCAAGCCTATCCCTTCACAGCTTGCACTATCCTCCTTCGAACTTCTCAGCCGAAAGACTCCGATTTTCGGGGGGAAGAAGGTACGAGTAATGAAAAGGTAGCTTACACAATGGTCTCATAATAGGTATATGGGCACGAGAGTTGAGCTATATAGGATGGCGAAGAAAGCTATATAGCTTTGGACTGATTCCGTATAGCTTTATCAAGTGACCTCTATTAGCTTGTTGCTCCGCGTAGGAATAAAAGTTGTGGACGAGCGGCAGATAAGTTTGGGCTACGTACGTGGATCTAATATCTACGTACGTGGATATTTGGACTGACGTACCTGGTCTTTAAGACTACGTGCGTGGACAGAGGAAGACCACTACGTGAAAGCACTTTTTTCTTCGCAAGAATAGCACTTTCCCCTCCACTGGATAAGAGGAATACGCGCGATAAGGCGAAGGGCTTGCGCAATGGCCTCAAATCTTTCACCCATAAAGAAGCACCCGAGCTCACCTCACAAGCTCACCCCTTGAAGCCCTTAGGTTATTTAAATATTTGTCTTAACTTTGCTGTGTCTTACGAGTATACCCGAGGGCATTATGCTGGTGAAGCGCACCAGTCTGGATCCAGGGTAGTAAGGGAAGCCGGTGTGAATCCGGCGCAGTACCCGCTACTGTAAGTCACTCCCTATCTGCAGCTCCCACGGGGATGATAGATAGGCTCCTCCTATGACGGAAGGACCAATGAGCTCTTCACCGAGCATCTTGGCAGACCTTCGCCACTGAGTACGAAGCTACTTGGGAAGGATCGTAGGAATGAGAAGTTAGGGTGATAAGCCAGGAGACCTGCTCATGAGATCCAATGTGTCAATCTCGGGAATAAGATTGGGAAGACATTGCCATGAGACGCTCCTCCTGATGGTAGCTCTCTCCGATGTGTGCACCTTCTCCTACCCCACCCGACGGACCGCCCGTCAGCGCTGGTAGTGAAGGAAGTCTTTCTGCCCCGCTCTCCGAGACGCGCAGTGGCTTCCAGATATTGAAATGTGTCGTGCGTATCACTTCGCCCACCAGGACGAAGCCGGAGAGAAGGTCACCTCATCAGAATATCCCCCGATAATCTTTTGAACATCCTGCAGCTGTGTGCCCCCTATCGGGTCGCACACAAGCCCGCTTGTGACAAGTAGGACAAGGCTCTACTCTGTCTGGGATCTCTATGGGTCTGGTACTCGCAGGGGTCTTTCTTCATGTTCCTCCAACCTATCCAAAACCACCCCTGCCCCCCATAGGGCCAGCCAGGGATACCTCGCTGGCTGCACCACCTCGATCCATACGCCGACCATATTAGGTGCACGGCTCGGTCTAAGGCTCGTCACAACTCCCCTCGGAGAGATGTGACATCAGCTTTGACCGTCGCCGGCCCCAATATCTTGCTTGCCCTGTACGTCTACTCTACCGAAAGAGCTGAGAGCAAGAGCAGTCATGCATACTACTTAAAGGTCTATGCGAGGTATCACTACCCGTAGTCCCATCCGAATACCATGGAGTCCCGACTCCTCATCCCTTCCGTACCGTCATCTCAGTATCCGCCCCACGACGGAGGCTACTCGCTATGCGCTCGGCAATTGCTTATCTACCGATTTTGCGTTACTTTTGCAGCCGAATGCGTACGCCTATGGTGTGCGTTACATGGTCGCCCAGATGGTGGAATGGTAGACACGAGGGACTTAAAATCCCTTGACCAATAGGTTGTGTGGGTTCGAGTCCCACTCTGGGTACAGCCACTTACAGGAAGCCCCTACGTAAATCAATGATTTGCGTAGGGGCTATTCTTGTAGCGGACGATGCCATTTATCCCTAAGGTACACACTATCCAATCGCATAGATTCAATAGCTTCTGACAAATAAATCCTGGCACTTTACTCCTTCCTTGGACTCCCATCAGCAGGCTGTTTATTTCGCTCCAGCACCCCGATATATTAATTCCATAAATACACACATAGACATGGACTATCAAACTAAGGGCTCATTATCAAGGTTATCGGGGCTCTCGGGTTGCAGTCCACTCACTCGTTTGCTCTATCTTTGTTCAACCGGATTCATCCGACGAAATTATCATTCTCACCCTCTCATCGACCCTATGCCGACTGAGTCTCCAAAACCCAATTTCTTCGTACGAGCCTTCCGCCTCTATCGCGATGGCTTCCGAGGATTGACCCCGACAAGCAAAAAGCTTTGGCTCATCATTGCGCTGAAGCTCTTCATCATGTTTGCTATCCTGCGCGCTTTCTTCTTCCCCAACCACGTCAAGCAGCAGGCTCAGGAGCAGCATATCGAGCGATCCGAGTTCGTCGGTGACGAGCTCCTCAATCGTCGCGCGCCAGGCGATACCGTCGCCCAATGACGCCCCGCCTCTTCATGCGAGATAAACATATCAAACTCTAATAACTATTTACAATGGATCTAGAATCTTTAGTCTCATGGTCGCGGGCGCAATTCGCCCTGACGGCTATGTATCACTGGCTCTTCGTCCCGCTGACCCTCGGCCTGGGGGTCATCATGTCACTAGCTGAGACGAAGTACTATCGCAGCGGTGATGAATTCTGGAAGAAGTCCACGAAGTTCTGGCAGAAGCTCTTCGGGATTAACTTCGCTATCGGCGTAGCTACGGGGATCATCCTCGAGTTCCAGTTCGGGACCAACTGGTCGAACTACAGCTGGTTCGTCGGTGATATCTTCGGTGCGCCCCTCGCTATCGAAGGGATCCTCGCCTTCTTCATGGAGTCGACGTTCATCGCCGTGATGTTCTTTGGTTGGGGGAAGGTCAGCAAGGGCTTCCACTTAGCCTCCAGCTGGCTCACTATCATCGGGGCTACTATCTCTGCAGTATGGATCCTCATCGCTAACGCTTGGATGCAGAATCCTCAGGGTATGGTCTTCAACCCCGAGACGATGCGCAATGAGATGAGTGACTTCTGGGCTGTAGCTCTCTCGCCCACGGCTATCATCAAGTTCCTCCACACAGTTACCTCGTCTTGGACGCTCGGTACGTTCTTCGCACTCGGTATCTGTGCACTCTATCTCCTGCGTAAGCGCAATGTAGAGTTCGCTCGCCGCAACCTCAAGATCATCGCTCCCTTCGGCTTAGTAGCTGCTATGCTGACAGCTATGACGGGTCACAGCTCTGCTGTCGATGTTGCTACGAATCAGCCCATGAAGCTCGCAGCCATGGAGGCTATCTACGACACGGGTAAGTGCACCAGCGAAGGCTGCACGGAGGATGGCAAGGGTGTCGGTCTCGGCGTCATCGGCCTGCTCAACCCCGACAAGCAGCGCCCCGACGACGGCAAGCCCTCACACATCTTCAACATCGAAGCGCCCCGCCTCCTCTCTTACATGGTCGCTGGCACGGGCACACACTACGTACCTGGTGTGATCAACATCCTCGAAGGTGGCTACCGTCAGCCCGATGGTAAGACCGCCATCTCTACGGAGGAGAAGATGCGTCGTGGTCGTATCGCTATCGATGCTCTCAACGCCTTCCGTGCCGCTCGCAAGGCTGGGGATAGCATCTCCGCTGAGCAGCACCGCACTGTACTGATGGAGAACTTCCCCTACTACGGCTATGGCTACTTCACCAGCAAGTATGAGACGGTCCCCAACATCCCACTGACCTACTACTCCTTCCGTGTCATGGTCGGGCTCGGTGGTGCCTTCCTCCTACTCTTCCTCATCCTGACGTGGTATGCCTACAAGCGTAATGAGAAGCTCGCCTCTACTCGCTGGCTCCTCTGGGCAAGTATCATCCTCACTCCTCTGGCATGGGTAGCAAGTGAAGCAGGCTGGGTAGTGGCCGAAGTGGGCCGTCAGCCCTGGACGATCCAGAACCTCCTGCCCGTCCATGCAGCTATCTCGAAGATCGAAGCTTCGTCCGTGATGATCACCTTCGCACTCTTCTTCCTGCTCTTCACGATCATGCTCGTGGCTGAGATCAACATCATGCGCAAGGCTATCAAGCAGGGCCCTGATCAGCACTAAGCCCCACGAAGTCATCTAATCAAGCTAAGCAAACGATTTATTATGGACTACGCATTCTTCCAAGAATACTGGTGGCTCTTAGTCTCCGTCCTCGGTGCTCTCCTCGTCTTCCTGCTCTTCGTGCAGGGTGGTCAATCGCTCTTCTTCAGCATTGGCAAGGAGCAGCTCGACCGCAAGCTCCTCGTGAACTCTATCGGCCGTAAGTGGGAATTCACCTTCACTACGCTGGTCGTCTTCGGTGGTGGCTTCTTCGCCTCCTTCCCCCTCTTCTATTCGACCAGCTTCGGCGGTGCCTACTGGGTGTGGATGCTCATCCTCTTCTGCTTCATCATCCAGGCAGTCTCCTATGAGTATCAGAATAAGAATGGTAATGTGCTCGGTAGCCGCACCTACCAGACGTTCCTCTTCATCAATGGCCTCCTCGCTCCGATCCTCCTCGGTGCCGCTGTATCGACTTTCTTCACGGGCTCAACCTTCATGGTGAACCGCGATGCTATCGCTGACCTCTCCGGTGCCAGCCAGGTCATCTCCGAGTGGCTCCCCTACAAGGGTATCCAGCTCCACGGCCTCGAAGCAGTGCTCAACATCTGGAATGTCGTCTTCGGCCTTGCCATCTTCTTCCTCGCACGTACCACGGCGCTCCTCTTCTTCATCAACAACATCGATGATGAGACGATCTACAAGCGCTCACGTGGTGCACTCGCTTGGAACGCTGCTATCTTCCTCATCCTCTTCCTCGCCTACCTCTTCTTCCTTCTCACGAAGCAGGGCTTCGCTTACGATCCTGCTAATCCCGAGGTCACCTATCTCGTGGACTACAAGTACTGGAAGAACCTCATTGAGATGCCCGCAGTCTTTGCGATCTTCTTCATCGGGGTGGTACTCGTGCTGGCAGGTATCCTGCTGACGCTCCTCAAGGAAGGCTTCCGCAAGGGGATCTGGTTCGAAGGTATCGGTGTCGTCCTCACGGCACTCGCCCTCTTCCTCATCGCTGGGTGGAACAATACCTCCTACTACCCTGCCTACAGCGCAGATATGCCCGAGCTGATCAACCACTCGCTGAATATCCGCAATAGCTCCTCGAGCCCCTTCACTCTGAAGGCAATGAGTTTCGTATCGTTACTCATTCCCTTCGTCTTAGCGTACATCGTCTACGCTTGGCGCGCGCTCGACCTACATAAGATCACGCGCAAGGAGATGCTCGACCCAGACGGACACAACTATTAGTCCGCTGCTCGGGTAGCTACTCGATCTAAAAGAAGCCGTCCCCCAAGCAACTCCGGTTGCTTGGGGGACGGCCTTTATAAGAGCAAGCGACTAAAGGGCGATCGGGATAGCAGGTGATGGGACTCCTTCACCCAAGGTCTTCGAGGCGACCTCCACTAAGAGGCGATCATAGAGACCTAAGCTAAGGAAGGACGACAGCGTAGCGGCTCCACCCTCGATGAGAAGCGAGAGAATTCCCTCTTTATATAGGAGCTGAAGCAGTTGCTGCGGCTCGATACGCTCTCCGCTAAGGGACAGATAGCGCACACCTTCGCGGGGCTGAGGCACACCCGCCCCCCCGAGGTAAATCACCCACGTTGGGGCAAGACCATCCGTGAAGAGGCGAAGCGTCGGAGGCAAAGCGAGCTGCGGATCTAAGACCACACGGATGGGCGACGAGCCATACCAGAGGCGATTTGTCAGCTGCGGGTCATCAAGTAGAGCCGTCCGGTAGCCGACGAGTATAGCATCGTGGTGCATACGCTCGCGATGGACCTCCCGCTGGCACAGGGGCGTACTGAAGAGGACGGGAGCCTCCGTGCTATTCTCCCGAGATCGATCAATGAAGCCATCGAGGCTTTGCGCCCACTTCAGCGTCACCAGCGGACGGTGCTGCGTATGCGCTGTGATGAAGGCGGCATTGAGGCGAAGCGCTTCGTCAGCGAGGACTCCTACAGAGACTTCCACCCCCGCCTGACGGAGACGCTCCAGCCCGCTCCCCGCCACACGAGGGAAGGGGTCAGGGATGGCGACGACGACGCGCGGTATGCGCTCTTGTAGGATGAGATCTGCACAGGGAGGTGTCTTCCCGTAGTGCGAGCAGGGCTCCAGCGTCACGTAGATCGTTGACTCGGGGAGCAGGTCGCGCTCCCTCACCGAGCGGATAGCCATCACCTCGGCATGGGGCTGTCCACTACGGTGGTGATAGCCCTCACCGATGATACGGCCTGAGTGCACGATGACGGCACCGACGACAGGATTGGGGGAAGTATAGCCCGTACCGAGGGCCGCCAGATCAAGTGCACGGCGCATATAGCGCTCATCATCTGTCATCTGTATTCGTTATATTTGCTTATATGGATACGATACGATCATTCGAGCAGGAGGCTCTGGAGTGTCTCACGGCACTCTACGAGCCCTCGGAAGCACGGGAGATAGCCCGCCAACTCCTCGAGGAGGTGCGAGGCTGTACCCGCACGCAGCTACTGCTCTTGAGCAAAGATACGCTTTTATCACCCGTAGAGTGCGCCCGTCTGGAGCGCATGCTACACGACCTCTCCGCTGGCACACCCCTACAATATGTATTAGGCTATGCTTACTTCGCGGGGCATCGCCTCACAGTCGCCCCTGGGGTACTCATCCCGCGCCCTGAGACGGAGGAGCTGATCGAGCTGATCTTACAGCACCCCGAGAGCCGCGCTTCACAGCGCTTGCTTGACGTCGGTACGGGGAGTAGCTGTATCGCCTATGCTCTTACTGCCGCCCTTCCCGAGGTGAGCCAAAGCGTAGCGCTCGAAGTATCCAGCGAAGCCGCACCTATCGCCGAAGTCAACTTCGAAGCCCTGCGTAAAGCCACGGGACGCGAAGTCTATCTGTGGAAGCACGATCTCTTTGCGCTCCTTGAGGAGCATACTCCCCCGACACCTCCGCTGGATCTCATCGTAAGTAATCCGCCCTACATCCACCCCGAGGAAGCCGAAGAGATGACGCCTCAGGTCCTGCTTCACGAGCCGCACTTAGCCCTCTTCGCCCCCGAAGCCTCCCCCATCGCCTACTATATCGCCTTGGCAGAGCTGGTAGCTCAAGGCTATCTCCGCTCGGGAGGGAATCTGTGGGTCGAGCTGAATCCGCTCTACGCTACGGCGACAGAGGAAGCGATGCTCGAGCGTATCGGGAGGCGACACGCCAAGACCGAGCTCATCCACGACTTGAGTGGGAAGGTTCGCTTCCTTCACCTCACCTATTGTCCCGCCGAATGATCCAGAAGAAGAAAAAGGAGCTTACTCCCGAAGAAGCCTTCTCTCGCCTCGCCTCCTACTGCGCCTACGCTGAGCATTCCGCCCAAGAGGTACGTAAGAAGTGTCGGAGCTGGGAGCTCTCCGACGAGGTGTGTGACGAACTCATTGAGCGCTTGGAGCAAGAGGGCTATCTGAACGAGGAGCGCTTTGCCCGAGCCTTCGTGCGAGATAAGTACCGCTTCAACGGCTGGGGGCCGCTTCGCCTGCAGGCTGAGCTCCGTCGTCATCGCATCCCCTCACGCCTCATCGACGCTACTATTGAGGAGCTAGAGGAGGAAGAGATGCAGGGTGAAGACCAACTCACCGCCCTCCTCGAGCGTAAGTACCGCTCACTCCCCGCTGGGCTTGAGCCACGCAAGATCTATGACCGTCTCACTCGCTTCGCCCTCTATCGTGGCTATCCCTATGAGGATGTGCGCGAGGCGATCAGCAAACTTCTCTCTGACCTCCCCGATGAGCTGGGCGACGACTAAGCGTATCGGCGCTTTCCTTACCGATCTCATCTTCCCCCGCACCTGCGCCATCTGTCGGGTGCGTCTCGCCGAGCGGGAGCACTGCGTCTGCATGGAGTGCGCCACGAAGCTCCCTCGCCATGCCCCCACCTTCGTGCATGCTGACGAGCGCCTTCTTGGCTCACCCCTGATCCGAAGCCTCTCCGCCCCCTTCATCTACCAGCACACCAATCCTACCTACGACCTCATCATCGCCCTCAAGTACCGAGGCTATGGTGAGGTCGCGAACTTTGTCGTGCGCACCGCCATCACCGAAGGGCAACTTGTCCCCCAGCCTGGCGACATCGATTTTATCCTCCCCACCCCGATTGAAGGCACGCGCCTCGAAGCCCGTGGCTACAATCAAGCCGCCCTCCTCGGCGAAGCCCTCGCACGGCACTATGGCGTCCCCTGCTCAGAAGGCTACCTCCTACGACATCGGGGCAGTCACTCACAGACGGCGCTGGACCGTGACGCACGCCGTGAGAATGCTCAAGCGGCCTTCTACCTCACCGACAAGACAGAGCGCCTTCAGGAGCTACGGGGCAAGCGCATCCTCCTCGTCGATGACCTCGTGACGACGGGCTCCACGCTCCTTGCGCTCACCGATCTCTTGGAGCAATGTGGCGTCAGCGAAGTCCACGTCTTTGTCGCCGCCGTCGCCGTCCGCTAAAAACGAACCAGTACTGGTCAGCGATCCAACCAGTACTGGTCCGACTTCGAAGTAGTACTGGTCACATAGGGCAACCAATACTGGTCGCGTTGGTGAGCAGTACTGGTTCATTTTCCATCCCGCGCACACCCCTTATATTCTCTTCATAGATAAGCACTTCCCACAGCACTAAAAAGACAGCCCCAGACGGCATAAAAGTCCCGCGCCCATCTCAGCATACTGAGATGGGCGCAGGACTTTTTTCGCTTAAGCTTGCGGGGCAAGCGGCGGAGCTATTCGGCGATGGTCTTCGTCAGATAGAGGTAGACGGGATAGTGGTCACTATAGCCACCCTGGAAGCGACCCGAGGAGAAGGTGCGGAAGGGATAGCCCTTGAAGTGCCCCGTCTTCTGCGTGAGGAAGTCAGCATTGAAGATATAGCCGTAGTTCCCCGTAGCCTTGTCCTGCTGGAGGTGCAGGCGATCAGCGGGCCCGCCGATGAGGTTGGGCGTGACGACGAAGTTGTCAAAGAGGTTCCACACGTCACGATAAGCGAGCGTGCCACGGCCCGAAGAGTAAAGGGCAGCCATAGGGTTGAAGAGGTCGGTAGGTGCCAGATCTTCTGCCGAAGTCTTCGAGCGCAAGCCGTTGACGACGCTGGGAGAGGTGGGGTCATCGTTGAAGTCGCCCATGAGGATGACCTTATTATTAGGATCTGCTGCGAGGAGGGAGTCCGTGACCGATCGCATGACCTCGGCAGCGTACAGACGACGCTTGAGTGAGACCTGCTCGCCACCGACGCGCGAAGGCCAGTGAGCCACGAGGAACGATACGGGTTCGCCGAGCAAGAGCCCATTGACCTCGAGGACGTCACGCGTCTTGATATGCTCCTCCCCCTTGAGGATGACGGGGTGTGGGTATGCAGCGGTGAACTGATAGTAGCTGGGACGATAGAAGAGCGCGCAGTCGATACCGCGCTTGTCGGGAGAGTCGAAGTGCACAATCTCGTAGCCAGAGTTCGCCAGCTCGGGTTCCTTCAAGAGGTCTTCGAGCACGCCTCTATTCTCGATCTCACATACCCCGAGGATATCGGGTCCTCGCTTCGAGCCGATCTGACTGATAGCGTAGGCCATGTTGTGGAGCTTCTGCTTGTACTTGTCGGGCGTCCACTGGTTCTTCCCATCGGGTAGGAAGTCGGCATCGTTGTTCTCCCCATCGATGGTGTCGAAGAGGTTCTCCAGATTGTAGAAGGCTACCGTGAGGCGCACCTGCTTCTGGGCTTGGAGGGAGCAAAGCGCGAGGAGAAGGACGAGGGTGAGAGCGGAGATTTTCCTTAGCATAAGCTTGTCGTTTAAGAGGCTATCCGAGATAGATTATGTAATTTAGTCGTGCAAATGTAACAAATCTTGCGCGCTACTTCGTATCTCGGCTTCGAAGATAGGGAGGAAGCTCCAGCACGGATAAACGGCTTACACCTCATAATGACAGGGGCTCCGATGACGGAGCGGAAGGTCTGCACGATCCGCGGAGTGCATGCAAGCGTCATCGATATAATTCGACCGCATGAATAAACTTATTACCGTACTCGCCTGCACCTTGACATTCGCCAGTGTAGGCCTCGGACAGACTACGGGCGAACCTCTGGTCATCGACAGCCAGAGTGGCAAGCCCGTCGCTAAGGTCCACGTCAGCATCTACGGCCCCGTGGCAAAGAAGATGCTCCTCGAGCAAGACGCCCGAAGTGTCCTGGCGCTCCTCCCCAAGGGACGATATACACTGACCTTCTCCGCTGAAGGCTACGAGACCAAGCAGGTCGAGCTGGTCAAACAGGAGAACGAAGCTTCGGGCCTCAAGCAGCTCAAGCTCGTCGCACTCCGCGAAGGCGGGAATGCTCGCTACGATGACCTCATCGTCAGCGAAGAGGATGGCAACGAAGCCACTGGCATGCAAGACCGCGTCACCCTACTCACCTCCTCACGCGACCCCTTCCTCAGCGCTTCGGGCTACGTCTTCAGCACAGCTCGCTTCCGTAACCGTGGCTACGACTCCCAGTACAATGAGCAGATGCTCAACGGCATCGGGATGAACGACCTCAACAGTGGCTACTCAGCTTGGTCACTCTGGGGCGGTCTCAACGACGTCACCCGCCAGCAGCAGACCTCGCAGTCCTTCGAGCCCATCGTTTCGGGCTTTGGTGCCGTCGGCGTGACCAACAATGTGACGACACGTCCCTCGATGTTTGGCGCGCAGCATCGCCTCACCTACTCAAATAGCAACCGCACCTATAGCAACCGCTTCGCCTATACCTATGCCTCGGGAGAGCGCAAGGATGGCTGGAGCTTCGCTGCCAGCATCGCCCGCCGTATAGGCAATGGGCAGTACTCCTACGTCCGTGGGCAGTACTACGATGCCTGGAGCTACTTCCTCGGCGTAGAGAAGAAGCTCGACGAGATGAATAGCCTTAGCCTCATCGCCCTCGGTGCTCCTACGCGTCGTGGTGTAGCCAGCGCTACCACGCAGGAGGTATATGACCTCGTCGGCTCGAACTTCTACAACCCCAACATCGGGCGGCAGGGCGGCAAGTGGCGCAATACTCGTGAGCGCTGCAACCACGAGCCTATCGTCCAGCTCTCGCACTACTTCAGCAATCTGGAGAAGACGCTCAACATCAATACCACCTTCAGCTACCGCTTCGGGAAGAATGCCTATTCATCGCTGAACTGGTACAACGCTCCCGACCCACGTGCGGACTACTACCGCTACCTCCCCTCCTACTTCACGCGCATGGCTGACCCCAATAGTCAGGATGGCGATGCTGCAGCGATCTATGAGGAGCTGTGGAAGTCGGATCCCAACGTCCGCTATATCAATTGGGACCGCCTCTATGAGGTGAACCGCGGGAACCTCACTACGGTGAAGGATGCCTCTGGCCGCACCCTCGCTACGGGGCGTAAGGCACTCTACATGATCGAAGATCGCCACACCGACCAGCGTGAATTCGCTTGGGCGACCTCTGCCAACTGGCTCCCCAAGAGCTGGCTTGAGATCACGGGTGGAGCGAACTTCCGCCACAACCGCACGGCGAACTATGCCGAGGTAGGTGACCTCCTCGGTGCGGACTTCGTCTATGACATCGATAAGTTCGCTGAGCGTGACTTCGGTGGCGACGCGACGAAGAGTCAGGTAGACCTCCTGCACCCCGACCGCATCGTCCAGAAGGGCGACCGCTTCAGCTACGACTACACGGCACAGAGCTACCGCTATCAGATGTGGGCCAATGCGACCTACCACCTCACGCGCCTCGATGCCTATACGGGTATCTCCTATACCCACACGGGGATGCAGCGCGAAGGTCATCAGAAGCGCGGGCTCTTCCCCGACAACTCCTACGGGCTGTCGGACCGCGTGAAGTTCAACGACCTCGGGGTAAAGGCTGGGGCTACCTACAAGCTCAATGGGCACCACTACCTGCAGTCGAATGTAGCATACCTCGAGCAGGCACCCACCTTCCAGAATCTCTTCATCTCGCCTCGTACACGCGATAGCTATATCGAGGATCCCAAGAGCGAGAAGATCTTCTCGGCAGAGGCCTCCTACCTCGTACGCCTTCCCTGGCTGCGCGGACGTGTGACGGCCTTCTACACCCACATCGCAGATCACACGCGCTCGATGAGCTTCTACGATGATAGCCGAGCTTCGTTCTCGAACTACATCATCACCGGCATCGCCACCCGCCACCTCGGGGCAGAAGCTGGCTTCGAAGTGAAGATCAGCCCCACGCTGACGGCCAACGCTGCACTTGCCCTCGGCCAGTATCAGTATGCCAACAACCCCAGCTACATCCAGAGCATCGACAACTCCAACGAGATCGTCGACCGTGACCGTATCTACTGGAAGGGGCTGAACGTGAGCGGTACGCCTCAGACGGCTGCGACCCTCGGGCTGACGTACTACTCTCCTTGGTACGCGAACTTCGGGATCAACGCGAACTACTTCGGGCGCAACTTCGTCTCGATGTCGCCTGTCATCCGCACCGACCGCGGGCGCACCTCGCTTGACTACAACTATATCCTCCCCGAGCAGCTGCGTGATGGCTTCACGGTAGACCTCTTCGCGAGCTACTCCTGGCGCATCACCTACGGTACGTACCTGCGCTTCAACCTCTCGGTAAGCAACGTGCTGAACAACCGCAGCCTGCCCAATGGTGGCTACGAACAGCTCCGTATCCGCACAATCCGTGCTACCGACGGGACGCAGCAGCTCTATCGCCCCTTCGATACGAAGCTCTCCTATGTCTACGGGACGACGTTCTTCTTCAATACCACCCTCCAGTTCTAACCCCCTACACGCATAGATCCTATGAATCGTCATGCTATATATGCACTCACCCTCTCGATGCTCATCGGGATAGGGGCTACGAGCTGCACGAAGTACAACGAAGTCGATCCTCCCCGTACCGAACAGAAGAGTACGGATGAACTCCCTCTGCCCACGCACACCATCAGCCAGCTCAAGGCACTCTACAAGCGTGGGGGTACGCTCATCGACAAGCCCATCGTCATCTCTGCGGTCATCGCCTCGGACGACAGCGAGGGGAACCTCTACAAGTCCTGCTACATCGAGGATGAGACGGGCGGTATGGAGCTTAAGTTCGCCCTCGGCAACCTCAGCTCCGTCTACCCTCAGGGTACACGAGTACGCCTCCTCTGCCAGGGCCTGCAGCTCGGCGACTACGCAGGACAGATCAATATCGGATATGCCTCCAAGGATGAGAAGTATGAGACAGCCTTCTACCCAGAGCTCCTCGTGCACCGCATCCTCCTCAAGGAAGGTCACACCGATATCAAGCCCCACGAGCTCACCATCGCGACACTGAATAAGAAGTACGCTGGTACACTCGTCAGCCTCAAGGATGTACAGTTCCTCGCCTCTGAGCTGGGTCAGACCTATGCTGATCCACAGGGCAAGGACAAGAACCGCAATGTGAACCGCACGCTCGTAGACCGCTCTGGCGCACAGCTCATCGTCCGCACGAGCAGTTATGCGAAGTTCGCGGGTCGCACCGTCCCCTCTGGCTCGGGTAGGATCACTGCTATCCTCACCTACTTCCGTGACACCCCTCAGCTCCTCATCCTGCGCGAGCAAGATGTCCAGCTCACGGGCGCACGCTTCTAACCACTCCCCTACAGCACTCACCATCTCAACAAATACGATTGACTGATGACAACAAGTAAGATCACGCGCTGGACGCTTCTCTTAGCCTCCTGTGCTACCCTGTCCCTCGCCTCGTGTAAGGACAACGATGACGCCTACGAGCGCCCATCGATCTCGGTCACCCAGCTGACGAAGGACAGCAACGGCAATACCCTCATCGGCAAGGACGAGAGCACGGCCACACTGCACATCCGCACCAACCGCTCTTGGACGGCTACCACCGCCCTCGACTGGCTGAGCATCAGCCCCGAGTCAGGAGACGCTGGCGAACGTGACGTCACGATCAAGGTCCTCAAGAACGCCTCAGGTGCCACCCGCCAAGGCCAATTCGCCTTCAAGGCTGGCAACGAGACCCTCTACTATACCATCACGCAGGCTGGCGACGGCTCTGCAGTCATCACCCCAGGTAAGGATCAGCCTACTCCTAACCTGCCCTCGAACCCCACGACAGTAGACGGCGCAGCACTCGCCGCCTTCATCGAGAAGTACGACAAGGGTCAGAGCGTCACGGTAGACGAAGAGACGACCTTCAAGGCCGTCCTCCTCTCCGACATCACGGCGAACAATATGACCAGCCTCAAGAACATCGTCGTGCAGGCTGGCGAAGTCGGTATCACGCTTCGTCTGAATGCCAATGCCTCTAAGGACTGGCGTCCCGGTGCGGTCTTCACCATCAAGACCAAGGGCACGAAGGTCGGCCGCTACCAGGATGGCTCACTCCAGATCGACTATACGGGTCTGAATGATGCTGCCTCTATGGTCACCCCCACGGGCGAAGTAGCCACGATCACACCTAAGGCTGTCACCTTCGCTGACATCTACGCAGGCAAGTACGACAACATCCTCGTAGCTGTTGACGGCGCTCAGTTCAAGACTCCTGGCAAGGAACTCAATCCCAACAAGCCTGCACAGGGTAAGACGTCTGCAGGAAGCTACTTCAATGCCATCACCGACTGCGTCACGCAGGTTACGGATGGTGTATCCGATCTCTCGGTAGCTATCTCCTACTACTCGACCTTCAAGACGACGACTGCATCCGATAAGAACGGCCGCATCGTCGGGATCATCCAGCGCTCGGTGACGACGAACAAGACCTCGGGTCAGAGCACCAAGCACTACAACCTCTGGCCTCGTACGGCTGATGACCTCGCTGGTCTGACGGCTGAGCGCTGCACGGAGGGCACGACTCCTACGCCTACACCATCACCCGATCCCACTCCGACGCCTACTCCCACACCTAATCCTCCTGCTACCTCTGGTGATCTGATCATCTCGGCCTACATCGAGGGTCTCGGCAACGAGAAGTACATCCAGATCTCTAACCCCACAGATCAGGAGATTGACCTCAGTGCTTACACGCTCCTCGTGAAGAACTTCGGTAAGGACAATAAGGCTACGGAGGGTAAGTTTGCAGAGAGCCGTATCGCTCTGACGGGTAAGCTCGCTGCAGGTGCTTCACTCGTCCTCCGCCACGAGCAGGCGAAAGTCTATACCGAAGGCACGGTAGCTAACTTCAGCTTCAACGGTAATGACCCCATCGCTCTTCTGAAGGGCACGGCGACCATCGACCAGATCGGTAATGGCATGGAGACGGCTTGGATCGACAGCGACAAGAAGTTCGCTGGTGCCGACATCGTCCTCCACCGTATCGCACCCGTCAAGGCTCCTTCTGCGACCTTCTCCGCTGACCAGTGGGAGCGCGTCCCCATCACGAAGGAGAATCAGGATGCTACCATCAAGTCTTACCTCGGTAAGCGATAGCCCTGCTCCGTATGCAGAAGACAATTAAATCTCTTCGGATAAAGACCATCCTCATGGGGCTCAGCCTTATGGGGATGGCTTTCTCCAGCTGCACCACCGAGCGTGGTGATCACCCCGTTCGCACCTCCGACCGCCTCCAGCTCTCCCTCCCAGGCTCTTCGACCGACAAGATCAAGAGCGTGCCCAAGGAAGGCTCGAACTTCTACATCAAGCTCCGTGCGGCCTCCGACTGGACGCTTACCGTCACACCCGAGGACGCAGCCTCATGGATCGAGCTCGAGCGAAGCAAGGGGGATGGCACGTCCAGCACCTCTATCTCCGTCTCGGTAAGTCAGAACCTCGGCGCCTCTCGCTCAGCGCAGATCATCGCGAGCTCGGCGGGCGTTCGTGACACCCTCATCATCAGCCAGCAAGGTACGGGTGAGGTCACCCCTACGCCATCACCCATCCCCTCCCCTACGGGTGAGTATATCCTCGGTGATGCGACGATGCTCGAGGTCCCCGCCCTCTATGGTGGTAGTCAGAACTACTTCGTCACGCACCGCGCTGGTGGTATCGTGAACTACTCCCTCGAGTACGACACCGACAAGCGTCACCCACGCTTCGTCTGCTTCACCTTCGACAACACGAACTCAGCTCAAGCGGTCAAGCGTAGCGATGCCTGGCAATGGGATCCCTATGTACCCAAGCAGTTCTCTACGGAGAACCTCTTCCGTGGGAGTGGATACGACCGTGGTCACATGGTAGCTTCCTCTGACCGCCTCTTCAGCGCAGAGGCCAATAGACAGACCTTCTACTACACGAATATGAGTCCTCAGCTCGGTGACCTCAACCAGAAATTCTGGATGGAGCTCGAGCAGAAGGTCCAGGCATGGGGTCGTAACTCTCAGCTCCGTGACGTCCTCTACGTCGCCAAGGGTGGGACGATCCGTGATGACCAGGTCGAGAGCAAGAAGGTCCGTGGCGTCATCGTCGTACCTAAGTACTATTGGATGGCTCTCGTCATGAAGAAGGGCTCTACCTACCACGGCATCGGCTTCTTGGTCGAGCACCGCTTCTATGGAGCGAAGACCGCCATTCGTAGCGTCGCCCTCTCTATCGACGAGCTGGAGACCAAGCTGGGGATGGATCTCTTCCACAACTTCCCCGATGACATCGAGCAGCAGTTCGAGGCAGAATCCCCCGCTACGCCTGCTACGCTCAGCTACTGGCCTGGGCTCTAAAGCAAGCCTTTAGCTCCATTCTCTACCGACACCCGTCGACTGCTCCTGCGGTCGGCGGGTGTCGCCTTTTATACGAAGGGGAACGTGTAGCTGGGTGCAGGAGGCGTAGCAAGCACTATTGGGTTGTGAGCAATCCTATATTAGGTCGTTGCTCCGCGTAGGGATAAAAGTTGTGGACGAGTGGCAGATAAGTTTGGGCTACGTACGTGGCTCTAATATCTACGTACGTGGATATTTGGATTTACGTGCCT